>Ga0265299_10000227_pt1 | contig 74638 bp, 60 predicted proteins | sample AusTroGonzalo_MG_4_FD_193485 | JGI IMG/M metagenome (GOLD analysis project Ga0265299, IMG submission 193485) | Bovine rumen microbial communities from tropical cattle in Woodstock, Queensland, Australia - Gonzalo_02 | ecosystem: Host-associated > Mammals > Digestive system > Stomach > Rumen ... | reverse complement strand
CGGCTGCCGGCATAGAAGGAATCTTGCGTGAGATTCACAATGCCCATGATATGTACATTGGCGTTCATGTGCGCAAAGGTAGGAAAAATTCACTATCTTTGCACTTCAATTGCAAGATATTATGGAAAGAAGAACGCGCGTCAGATTCGCTCCGTCACCTACCGGCCCGCTGCACATGGGCGGTGTGCGTACGGCACTGTACAATTACCTTTATGCCAAGCAGAAAGGCGGTGATTTCATTATCCGCATCGAGGATACGGACTCCCACCGCTTTGTGCCCGGAGCGGAACAGTATATCATCGAAGCACTTAACTGGTGCGGCATCATCCCGGACGAGGGTGTGGACGAGAACGGCAAGGTGGTGGAGACCGCTTCTGCCAAGCATCCGCATGCCCCGTACCGCCAGAGCCAGCGCCGGCCCATATATCGGCAATATGCAGAACAGCTTGTAGCCGCCGGCTGGGCCTATTACGCCTTTGACTCTGCGGAGGAACTGGACGCCCGTCGCGCCGCTGCTGAGGCCACCAAGGAGACGTTCATGTACAACGCCGCCAGCCGCGGAGGCCTGCGCAACTCCCTCACCTTGCCGGAGGAGGAAGTCAAGCGCCTGCTGGAAACCACCACGGACTGGACCATCCGCTTCAAAATGCCCCTGAACCGCATTGTGGCGATGGAAGACCTCATCCGCGGCCACGTGGAAGTGAACACGGACACCCTGGACGACAAAGTGCTCTGGAAACGCGCCGACGAACTGCCCACCTATCACCTGGCCAACATTGTCGATGACCACCTGATGGAAATCACGGAGGTAATCCGTGGCGAGGAGTGGCTGCCGTCGCTGCCGCTGCACTATCTGTTGTACGAGGCCTTCGGCTGGACGGACACCATGCCGCGATTTGCGCACCTGTCCCTGCTATTGAAGCCCATCGGCAACGGAAAACTCTCCAAGCGTGACGGCGACAAACTGGGCTTCCCGGTGTTCCCGCTGGCCTGGAAAAACCCGGAGACCGGCGAAATGTCCCACGGCTACCGTGAGGACGGCTATTTCCCGGAGGCTTTCGTGAACCTGCTGGCCATGCTGGGCTGGAATCCCGGTGACGACCGCGAAATGTTCACCCTTCCGGAACTGGTGCAGGCCTTCTCGCTGGCCAAGGTGCAAAAAGCCGGTGCCAAATTCAACCCGGAAAAGGCCAAGTGGTACAACAAGGAATACCTGCGCATGAAGAGCACGCAGGAACTTACGGACCTGTTTATCCCCGTGCTGGAGAGCCATGGAATCAAGGTGGTGGACTGCCCCTGCAATGCCCTCACCGCCGGTGCGCAGTTCGAAGGGTTCGGGGCCGATTTCGCCAACTGCATCTTCACGCGTGAGTACGTAGAGGCCGTGGTGGAACTGGTGAAGGAACGCGGCACGTTCGTGGCCGATTTCTGGAACATCGCCTCCTACCTCTTCGTGGCTCCGGAGCAGTTTGAGGCCTTTGGCATCAAGGCCGGTGCCGGACTTCCCACCAAGCCGGTGGACCCGAATCGTCCCATAGATCCACGCGCCAAGGTATATGACGATGCCGCTACGGCTCCTTTCCTGGCCAAGGATGCGGAGAAGTTCTGGAACGCGGACAACGCCGCCCTCTGCCAGCAGGTCTGCGACTATATCTGCAAGGAGTACAAGGGCGCCATCGACGCGCCTGTACTGGAAACCGTCCTGGAGGAATATATCAAAGGCAAGGAATGGCCGATGGGCAAGGTGATGAACGCCCTTCGTCTAGCCCTCACCGGCGCCGCCAGCGGCCTGGGTATCGCCGCTATCCTCTCCTTCATCGGCCGGGCCGAATTCGCCCGCCGCATGGCATTCATCGGCAAGCGGCTGGGCTAATCTTGGTCTAGCGGCACAGGTTGGTGAAATGGTGTGATCGCTAAGTGCCTGTATTACTGCGCGTTATATAACAATCCTCGTTCGATTTTCGAACGAGGATTATTTCATTTGTGGCTGATATACAGATAGTTAGCGATCACCGCTTCGCGCCGATGCCTGGGCTAACCGTCCGGGGTAGGCAAGAAAGCCTAGTGCTTCCGGCGGATGGCGGGGATGTTCTCCAGGTCGGCCTTCTTCTCGCCGGGGGCGATGCAGAGCACGGGCTTCTTCTCCGAGGCGAAGTTGAAGTACTTGGCGTTGTCGGAGTTGTTGTAGCCGATCTTGATGGTATCGGCCATGCCCGGCAGGGACACTTCTTCGCCGTGGCCGGTGGTTTCCCACTCGAAGGACTCGTCGATGATCACCAGGTTGCCGAGGTCCTTGTTCAGGCCCAGGCCGCCGAGGTCCATCGTGAAGCCGGTGACGATGGCGGTAATACGCACCTTGTCGCCAAATTCGGGATCGTTGTCCCAGATGATACCCTTCTTGAAGTGGTTGGCGGTGCCCGTGTAGTGGGAAATCATATCGTCAATCTTCTCCAGGTCGCTCATCTTGGCGCCGTGCTCGTTATTACCGGTGGTGATGTTCACCAGCACGTTCTTGGCGGTCTTGAGGTCGAAGTCGTTCAGGAGGGGACTCTCAAAGGCGCCCTTCACGGCCTTGTCCAGACGGTCGGGACCGCTGCCTTCGCCGCTACCCATCAGGGCCATGCCGCTGTTGCGCATCATCTTGCACACATCCTGGAAGTCCACGTTGATGTAACCGGGGCAGCTGATCACCTCGATGATGCCGCGGACAGCCGTGGCCAGTACCTCATCGGCCTTGGGGAAGGCCTCCTGGATGAGGGTGTCACCAAAGAACTGATACAGTTTTTCGTTGTTGATAATCAGGAGGGCGTCCACGTTCTTTTCCAGCTCGTGGATGCCGTCCACGGCCTTGGACTGGCTCTCGTTGCCTTCGTTCTTGAAGGGGATGGTCACAACGGCCACGGTAAGGATGCCGCGCTCCTTGGCCATCTTGGCGATGACAGGGGAGGCACCGGTTCCGGTACCACCGCCCATGCCGGCCGTGATGAAAAGCATCTGCGTGCCGCAGTCCAGCACCTTTCGGGCAATCTCGTCCTGGGCTTCCAGGGCGGCGTTACGGCCGGCGGTAGGGTCGGTTCCGGCACCCAGGCCGTTCTGGCCCAGCTGGATCTTCACCGGCACCTCGCTGGTCTGCAGGGCCTGCGCATCGGTGTTACACACGATGAAACTGCATCCCTGGATATTCTGGCGGTACATGTAGTTCACGGCATTGCAGCCGCCACCGCCCACGCCCACCACTTTGATGATGGCGTTCTCGCTGGTCCAGTCGTTAGGGACGATATTGGTATCTAAATCGTACATCATGGCTTATTCCTCCTTGTTGGCTTCGTCGTACACTTTCAGGGCTGTTTTCTCCACCTTGCTCCAGATGATGGAGAGGAATCCGGTGCCTTCCTTCTTGGCCACCTTCACCTTCTTCACCTTGGGCTCCGGCTTGGGTTTTTCTTCCGGTTCCACGGGCGTACCGAATTCTTCCGGAGCAAAGAGCATGTCGTCGGGGACGGTAGGGGTCTCGTTGGTCACTTCCACTTCTACCATCTCTTCCTCGACGGGTTCTTCCGGTTTTTCCGGCTTGGTCACGCAATCCGGCAGGTGGTCTTCCTTGGCGGCCAGCACCATACCGATGGCCGATGTAGCCGAAGTGGAATACACACCGCTGCCCACGGATGCGGAGAACATGTAGCGCGGATAGCCCTTGCGCACCTCATAACCGGACACATCCTTGATGAGCGGGATGAAGTTGGCCAGTTCCGCACCGCCGCCGGTAATCACCAGGCCGCTGCGCAGGGAATTCTGCAGGCCGCTCTCCTGGATGTAGTAGAGCACGGCGTCCACGATCTCGCGGCAACGGCAGTCGATAATCTCAGAAATATAGCGTACCGGGACCTCCTTGAACGGCGGTTCCAGACGGATTTGCAGCACTTTCTCGCTCAGCGAGGCCAGCTTGCCGGGCATGCAGGCACCGAAGCGCTTCTTGATTTTCTCCGCCAGGTCCTCGGAAATGGAGCACTCCGTGCGGATATCGTTGGTAATCACCTTGCCGGCGAAGGGGATAGAAGCATAGTAACGCATGATGCCGCCGTGGTAAATGGAAACGGAGGTTACGCCTGCGCCCACATCCACCAGGGCTACGCCGCCGGCCATTTCGTCGTCGGTGAGGACGGCACGGGCCACCACTTCCGGCAGGAAGTATTTCTTGGCGATGGCAATGTCCAGCTGGTTGAAAATCTTGTCCAGGGCCGTAGTGGCGCTACGGTTGCCCACGAACACCTTGAAATTACCCTCCAGGGAGGAACTCAAAGTGCCCACAACCTCACTCTCTACGAGTTGGATTTCATCGTCGATGGAGAAGGACTGGGCCACGGCGCCGTACATGATCTGGCGCTCCGGGTTGGAGAGGGGATAGGTTTCCAGGGCGATGGACTTCAGGCTGTCCACCTCCTCGGTCGAGATGTAGTCGTCCGCGTTGGTGCGTTCGATGCGGGCCGATGCCGTCACCTGCGCCACCTCGCTGCGGGGCATGCCCACCACCACCTGCAGAATCTGGATCATGAGTTCCTGTTCCGCTTCGCGGATGGCTTCCTTCAGGCGTCTGGCCGCCTTCATGGGGTTGGCGATGAGGCTGGTACGGATGCCCTCCGAAGGGGTCTCCTTGTAGTAAACAATCTGGATATCCTCGCCGTTCACCCGTGCGACGCACAGGCCGAACTTCGAGGTTCCCAGGTCAATCGAGGCAATGTATTTTTCTTCCATATTGCGTTTGTATTATTTTCTGCAAACCAGTTGTTTCCGGTGGCGTACATCCACCATCGTGTACCAGCCCGGGTCTTTGGAGGGCGCAACGCTCTCGTAGTAGGCGGTCATCAGTTCTAATTTATCTTTTACGCGGGTAGGGGAGCCAAAGAGGAAACGTTCTTTCCCTTCCCGGGGGATGAGTACCAGGTCCCCGTCCTTGTTCACGGTAATCTGGCTGATATTCTCTTCCCAGGTGCTTCCGTGGATGGTGTTCACCATGCCCAGCATCTGATTAAGCCAGGCGACTTCCTTGGGGTCGGTAAGCATGCCTTTGTACCCTCTGGGGACGTGGACGGGCAGGTATCCGTCCACTACCGGCACCTGGACGCTGCCACGGGCCTGCAGGGGGAACAGGAAGCCTTCCGAGTCCGAATAATAGCCGTTCTGGCCATCCTGGAGGCGCATCACCGGCTGGCGCTGGCTCAGCGCTACGTGCAGGATTCCATCGTCGGTCAGCCAGGCCTCGCAGTCGCGCACGGCGCTGTGGGCGCAGATAATCTTTTCGATGCGGTCCAGGTTCACGCTGTCCAGCGGCAAGCCGGCATAGGCCCGGTATTCGGTCTCCAGCCAGTGTTCGATATCGTCACGGGTGACAAATCGACGCTCCAGGCTGTCGAGTACCATCACGTCCAGCGTACCCTTGCCCTGGCAGGTACGGCCACGAAGTTCCCTTTTGGACATGCTGGAAGTCAGCATCCATACCAGGAAACAGGTCACAACGAGTAACAGGCCGAGGCCGCGCCGGGCTATAGGTTTCATGCCGATTTATTTATTCAGTCGTTTATTCAACATTTCAGTAATAGGGCCGATATAGCGGTCCACGTTGCCGGCACCAAAGGTCACCAGCACATCCAGCGGCTCCTCGGAGAGGTAGTCCATCAGCTGCTCTTTCTTGATGAGGACCTTCTCAGGCGCAGTCACGTCCTTGAAGATAATCTCAGAAGTGACACCGGGAATGGGCTCCTCGCGGGCCGGGTAAATGTCCAGCAGGATGAGTTTGTCCACCAGCGACAGGGAAGCAGCGAATTCGGCCGCGAAGTCCCGCGTGCGGGTGTACAGGTGCGGCTGGAAAATGGCCGTGATCTTGCGACCCGGGAAAATGTTCCGCAGCGAAGTGATGGCGCTGGAGAGTTCCGCCGGGTGGTGGGCGTAGTCATCGACATAGGACAGCTTGGGGCTGTTTACATGCACTTCCAGGCGGCGCTTGACGCCCTCGAAGCAGGCGATGGCAGCTTTTACAGCTTCCGGGTCGATGCCATAGCACAGGGCCACGGCGGCCGCGGCGACGCTGTTCTCGCAGTTCACCCAGCCGGGTGCGCCCACCTTGAAGCCTGCGATAACGCCGTTCGGGGTGTGCAGGTCGTAGTGGAAGCAGCCGCAGGCGTCCGGCTGTGCGTTCATCGGATAGAAATCGGCCGATGTATCCGTATAATGATAGGTATAGACCTTGGCCTTGGTGTCGGCCGGGCCCACGGGAATGCCTTTCTTGGCGATAAGGATGCCGCTGATCTGCGAGGCGAAGGCCTTGAAGGCTTCCACCACGTGCTCATAGTCCCCGTAAATGTCCAGGTGGTCGGCATCGACAGCGGTAATCACGGCGATTACCGGGAACAACTGCAGGAAGGAACGGTCGAATTCATCGGCCTCGGCCACGATGGTGGGGTTCTCCGACATCAGGAGATTGGTTCCGTAGTTGCGGGAGATGCCGCCCAGGAAGGCACTGCATCCTTCTCCGCTGTGGGTGAGGATGTGGGCGATGAGGGTGGAGGTGGTGGTTTTGCCGTGCGTACCGGCAACGGCCAGGCAACGCTGTCCCTTGGCTACCTCGCCCAGGGTACGGGAACGCTTGAGCAGCAGATACCCTTCTTCGCGGGCCTTGACCAGTTCACCCAAATCGGCAGGAATGGCGGGGGTGTACACCACCAGCGTTTCATTCTTGTCTTCCGGAAGCAGTTCCGGCTGGTCCTGATAGTGTACGTCGATACCTTCGGCCTCCAGGGCGAAGGTAAGGTCGGAGGGGGTACGGTCGTAACCGGCCACGTTGTAACCCTTGAACTTGTAGTAGCGGGCCAAAGCACTCATGCCGATGCCGCCTATGCCGATAAAGTAAACGTTTTTCATGTGTGGTTCCTCCACGCGTTATACTAATTTATAAACTTCGTCACAGATAACTTGCGCGGCGTTGGTCAGGGCCATTGCGCGGGCGTTTTTCTCCAGTTGCTTGATGCGCTCGGGGGACTGGAGCAGGGCCAGGGCGGTGGGCAGCAGCTCGTCCACGGCGTCACTGTCTTTCACCAGCATGGCGGCGTCCTTGCGGACCAGGGCCATGGCGTTGTGCGTCTGGTGGTCTTCGGCCACGTTGGGCGAAGGGACGAAGATGGTCGCCTTGCCCGTAGCGCAGAGTTCACTCACGGTGCTGGCGCCACTGCGGGAAATCACCACGTCCGCCGCAGCGTAAGCCAAGTCCATGCGGGCGATAAAATCGTACTGGGTAATGCCCTTTATATCCGGGTGGGCCGCCATAAAGGCGTCCGTATCTTTCTTGTAGTACTTGCCGCACTGCCAAATCACTTCCACGTTCTCTCCGCCCGGGCAGCCGTCCTGAATCCAGTGCCGCATGGAACGGTTGAGCGTACCGCTGCCCAGAGAACCGCCCACGACAAAGATGTGCTGCTTGGCCGGGTCCAGGTGATAGAACTCCATGGCCTCCGTTTTCATTTCGGGTGTTGCAGGTTGCGACACGGCGGCGCGGATGGGGTTGCCGGACATCACCAGTTTCTCCTTGGGGAAGAATTTCTCCATCCCTTCGTAGGCCACACAGATGGACTGCACACGGCCACCCAGCAGTTTGTTGGTAAGACCGGCAAAGCCGTTCTGCTCCTGAATCACCGCAGGAATGTGCATGCCCGTAGCGGCCCAGAGCAGGGGAGCGCTGGCAAAACCGCCCACGCCTACCACTACATCGGGCTTGAACTCCTTGATGATGGCCTTGGCGCGGCGCACGCTGTCCAGGACGCGGAACGGAACCGTGAGGTTGTTCATGAGGTTCTTCAGCGTAAACTGGCGCTGCATGCCCACCATCGGCAGGCCAACAATCTTGTAGCCCTCTGCGGGAACCTTCTCCATTTCCATTTTGCCCTCGGCCCCGACAAAGAGAATCTCCGTGTCCGGGTTCAGCTCTTTCAGTTTATTGGCGATGGAAACGGCCGGGAAGATGTGTCCTCCCGTGCCTCCTCCGCTGATGATGGCTCTGATAGGTTTGTACTGCATTATTCTTCTTCTACGGTTGAGTCTTGTGTCCAGTCGTTGTGGTGTTCGATGAGCGGGGCTGCCTCGGCTTCGCGGCGGGCCATGTTCTCACGGGCGTCCTTGGAGATGGACAGGAGGATGCCAAAGACCACGGCGAATACCAGGAAGGCGTTGGTTCCGTGGCTCACCAGGGGCAGGGTCTGTCCAGTCTGGGGAACCAGGGGCAGGTGCACGTTCACCGCCATATGCATGAAGGCCTGTCCGGTTACCAGGATAATCAGGCCCGTAATAATCACTTTGTCGTAATACCGGTTGCATTCCTTGGCCACCATGGTGCCGCGCGCCAGGAGGCTGAAATACAGGATAATCAGGATGAAGGCACCCCAGATGCCCGTTTCTTCCACGATGAAACTGAACATGTAGTCACCGAAGATAACCGGCACCTGATACTTCTGCGTGCTGTTGCCAATGCCTTTGCCCCAGAAACCGCCTTCTTTGATGGCCAGGAGGGCACCCACGGGCTGGTCCAACTTTCCGCGTGCCGTACGCCATTCCAGCGACTCGCGCTTGGAGCCCAGCAACTGCTTCATGGTGGCATCATCGTCCTGGGTGATACGGCCGATGGCGGTGCCGATACGGCTTTCCTTGAGGATACCGGCCTTATAAGCGGTGAACATGATGGCGATGCCTGCTATGCCCACCAATACCACGTAACCGATGTCGCGTGCGTCGATACCGCCCACCAGGATCATCAGCACCATGATGATGCCGATGAACAGCGCACTGGAGTTGGAGCCCATCATCACCATGAGGGTGGTCAGGAGCACCGGCATATAGATATAGGCCACCTTCTGCCACTGCGGCTTTTGCAGGAAGGCGAGTTTCTCGAATTTATCGGCCAGGATGTTCGCCCATTTGAATTCACCGTTCTTGAAGGTGTCCAGGGACCAGCCCAGGTACATGATCATGAACAGTTTAACGAATTCGTACACGTGCACCTGTTTTCCTGCGACGATGAGGATACGGCGGGCACCGTTGATTTCACCGGCGCGCACAAGGCCCAGGTTCAGGTTCATCACCAGGATGACCAGAATGACGAAGCTGATGCCGAAGCCGAACATCGACAGTTTCTTGTACCATTCCACCCGGCCGAAGTAGTATAGGCTGAAGATGAGGATAAAGCCGACAGCCACCACCTTGAGCTGATCGACCATGATGCTCACGCGGTCGCTCCCCGTGTCGTTGGCCAGACGCGGGGTGCTGGAGAACACCGAAATCACGGAGATGAGCATGAGGAACAAGGCAATCAGGAGGATCACCTTGTCTCCGCTGAACCTGTCCATGAAATTGGTCAGATGTCCAAGGAAGCTGTCTCTTGTCTTCTCTTCTTCGGCGACCATAAAAACTTACAGGTTACGGACGGCAGCTTTGAACTGCTCGCCCCGGTCTTCGTAATTCTTGAACAGGTCGAAGCTGGCGCAGCAAGGGCTCAGGAGTACTACATCGCCGGCTTTGGCCAAGGCGGCGGATTTCTCCACGGCCTCCTTGGCGCTCAGGGCATCGACGATGGTACCTACCATGCCCTCGAAGGCGGCGTGGATTTTGGCGTTGTCCACACCCAGGCAGACGATGGCTTTCACCTTTTCTTTCACCAGGTCGTTGAGGACGCTGTAATCGTTCCCCTTGTCTTTGCCGCCCACGATCCATACGACGGGTCGTTTCTGGCACTCCAGTGCATACCAGGCGCTGTCCACGTTGGTGGCCTTGGAGTCGTTGATGTATAGCACGTCCTTGATGCTCAGCACCGGTTCCAGCCGGTGTTCGATGGGCTGGAAGGTGGACAGGGAGGTCCGGATTACCTCGTTCTCGATACCGGCGGCCTTGGCGGCCAGGGCGGCGGCCATCGAATTGTAGATGTTGTGTTTGCCGCCCAGGGCCAGGTCCTGAAGGAAGATATCGGTCTCTTCCTTATCATACCGGAGGACCATCTTGTCATCCTTCAAGAAGGCACCCTGCTTTACTTCCTTCTCCTGGGAGAAGGGGAGCATCTTGCATCGAAGTACAATCTTGGACAAGTGTCCTACCGTTATTTCGTCGTCTGTATCGAAAATGAAGCAATCGTCGCTGCGGAGGTTTTTGGTGATCTTGAACTTGGCGGCCACGTAATTCTCCATCTTATGGTCGTAGCGGTCCAGGTGGTCCGGCGTGATGTTGGTGATAATGGCAATGTCGGGACGGAAATCGTAAATATCGTCCAACTGGAAACTGCTGATTTCCAGGACATAATAGTCGAAGTGCTCGGTGGCTACCTGATAGGCGTAGCTCTTGCCGATGTTGCCACCCAGGCCCACGTTGAGGCCGGCGTTCTGCAGTAGGTAGTAAATGAGCGAGGTGGTGGTGGTTTTACCGTTGGAGCCCGTGATGCAAATCTTCTTTGCGCTGTCGAACCGGCTCGCAAATTCAATCTCGGACACCACGCGGATGCCTTTCTCACGGATCTTTTGCACCATGGGGACGGTGCCCGGGATGCCGGGGCTCTTGACCACCTCGTCGGCATTCAGGATAAGTTCTTCCGTGTGCTGACCCTCCTCGAAGGGAATCTCCCACTTCTTGAGTTGGGCGGCATATTCTTCCTTGATCTGTCCCTTATCGCTCAGGAACACATCGAACCCTTTTACTTTTGCCAGAACAGCGGCTCCGACGCCACTCTCTGCACCTCCTAAAACAACAACTCTTGCCATTTTCTATCTGATCTTTAACAATGCCAAAGTACTAACTGCCAGTATGATTCCTACAATCCAAAAGCGGACGGTAATCTTTGCTTCGTGTTGGGCGGGAACGGGTTTCTTGAAAATCACCGGCCCGTCCGGCGCCTTTTTATCCTGATAATGGTGATGGAGCGGAGTCATGCTCCAGATGCGGGTTCCCACCCCTTTTCTCTTCTTGGTGAACTTGAAATAGAAGCGCTGCAGGAGCACCGACAGGCTCTCGGCGAAGAATACGCCGCAGAGGAGGGGAATCAGCAGTTCCTTACGCATGAGCACGGCGCTCACGCCGATGATGCCACCGATGGCCAGGCTTCCCGTATCGCCCATGAACACCTGGGCAGGGAAGGAGTTGTACCACAGGAAGCCGATGAGTGCACCCACAAAGGCACTCATGAAGATGGCAATCTCGCCGGAGCCCGGAATATACATGATATTCAGGAAGTTGGAGTCGATGAGGTTGCCGCCCAGCCACGCCATCACGCCCAGTACCACGCCCACAATGGCCGATGTTCCTGCCGCCAGACCATCCAGGCCGTCGGTGAGGTTGGTGCCGTTGGAGCAGGCGGTGATAACGAGGACGATCATGAGCACGTAGATTGCCCATTTGGCATACCAGCCCCAGACGCCCTTCACCGGCGACAGCCAGCGGTAGTCGAACTCATGGGTCTTCACGAACGGGATGGTGGTTTTGGTGCTCTTCACCACATCTTCTTCTACGTAACGGCCGTTCACAACGGTGGTTTCCGTTTCCAGGGTACGCTCCACGCTGGTCTCTACGGCCACTTTTTCACGGACGACGATGTCCGGGCTCATCCACACGGTGAGGCCCACCAGCAGGCCCAGAATAATCTGGCCGATGAGTTTTCCGTGCTCCGACATGCCTTCCTTGTTGTGCTTGAACACTTTGATGTAATCATCGGCAAAGCCCAGTCCTCCGCACCACAGGGTGCTTGCAATCAGCAACTGCACGTAGATGTTGGTGAGGTCGCAGAACAGCAGCACGCCACAGAGGATGGACAGAATGATGATGATGCCGCCCATGGTAGGGGTTCCTTTCTTCTGGATTTGTCCTTCCAGGCCCAGATCGCGCACGGTCTCGCCGATCTGCAACAGTTGAAGACGACGGATGATGCGCTTGCCCGCGAGCATGGATACGATGACGGCTGTCACCGCGGCCAGCATGGCGCGGAAAGACAGGTAGTTCATCAGGCCGATGCCGGGGAAGTCGACCCCAGAGGATGCCAGGTATTGGAACAGATGATAAATCATTGAGCAAGCAGTTTAAAGGTTTCAGTTACAATTTCTTTTTCGTCAAAATGGTTTTTGGTGTGGCCGATGATCTGGTAGGTCTCGTGCCCCTTGCCGGCCAGCAGGATGGTAGCGCCTTCCGGTGCGGTGAGGATGGCCGTACGGATGGCCTCGCGACGGTCCGTGATGACCAGGGCCTTGGCGCGTCCCGGGATGTCCAGGCCGGCGCGGATATCGGCAATAATGGCCTCCGGGTCCTCCGTGCGGGGGTTGTCGGAGGTGATGATGATGCGGTCGGCCTTCTTCTGGGCCACCTGCGCCATCTCCGGGCGTTTGGTCTTGTCCCGGTCTCCGCCACAGCCGAAGAGGCAGATGAGCGTGCGCTCGGGGGCGATGTCGCGGAGGGTGGTGAGCACGTTCTCCAGTGCATCGGGCGTGTGGGCATAGTCCACAATCACCGACAGGTCCTTGGGACCGTTCAGGTTCTCCAGGCGACCGGGAGCGCTCTCCAGGCGGGAGAGGGCCACTAGCGTTTCCGTCGGGTCTGCACCCAGGCAAACGGCTGCGCTGTAAATGGCCAGGAGATTATAGGCATTGTGCCGGCCGATGAGACGGCACCAGGTGTCGATTCCGTCGATCTTCAGGAGCATGCCGTCAAAGTTCTGTTCCAGGATGCGGGCGGTGTGGTCGGCCAGGCCTTGGACGGCATAGGTAACCACCTGCGCCTTGGTGTTTTGCACCATCACGCGGCCGTTGCGGTCATCGTCATTGATAAGGGCGATGGCGCTCTGGGGCAGCATGTCGAAGAACATCTTCTTGCAGCGGAGATACTCGGCAAAAGTCTTGTGGTAGTCCAGGTGGTCGTGGGTGAGGTTGGAGAAAATGCCCAGTTTGAATTCCAGGCCACTCACGCGGTCCTGTTCCACGCCGATGGAACTTACCTCCATGAAGCAGTATTCGCAGCCTTTGTCCACCATGCGGGCGAGCAGGCTGTTCAGGGTGATGGGGTCCACGGTGGTGTTTTCCGTCTCCAGACGCTCTTCGCCCACATAATTGGCGATGGTGGAGAGCAGGCCGCAGGAGTACCCCAGGTTCCGGAACAGGTTGTACAGCAGCGTCACGGTGGTGGTTTTACCGTTGGTGCCGGTGATACCTACGAGCGTCAGTTTGCCGGACGGATGACCGTAGAAGGTATCGGCCGCCATGGCCACTGCCTTCCGGCTGCCATCCACTACTGCCGCAGCACCTTTCTCCAGGGCCTGCGGAATATAGGCATGCCCATCGCTTGCATACCCCTTCACGGCAAAGAACAGGCTGCCCGGAGTGACTTTCCGGGAGTCGCTGCACAGGTTGGTAATCTCCGTATCGGGAGTGCCATGCAGGATGGTAGCATCGGTGTCGCGTATGATTTCGCTCAGTTTCATTACTTCAGTATCAGTTTAACGGTTTGATCGGCCTTGGCTTTGGTGCCGGCGGCGGGGGTCTGGCTTACCACGTGGCCGCTGCCTTCGTACTGGCAGCGCAGGCCCAGGGTTTCCAGTGCATACAGGGCGTCCTTGAGGCCGAAGCCTTTCAGGTTGGGCACCAGTCCTTTCTCCAGCGTGATTTCCTGCTCCATCTGGGGCAGGGTAGTGGAGGGTTTGATGGTTGCGTCCCATTCGCCGTCCAGGGCGTACAGCTTATCCACAATTTCCCGGATGGCCAGGGCGGGTTTGGTACCGCCGTAGAAGTTCCGGTGGGACGGATAGGAGTAAACCGTAACCAGGATGGTATATTTGGGCGCATCGGCAGGGAAGAACCCCACAAACGTTCCCTGGAATTTCTTTCTGCCATACTCGTCGCTGTACGGGTCCGTGCTCTTGCCCCTTTCCTTGGGCGAAAGCACCACGCGAGCGGTACCGGTCTTGCCGGCAACGGGCAGTTTGGCGTTTTTCAGGCGCGTGGCGGTACCTTCGTTCACCACGGAACGGAGGGCGCGCGTGACGGTGTCGGCCGTGGCGGCCGAGCAGATGCTGCTGTTCAGGGCACTGGGCTCGAAACGTTTGATCACCTTGCCGTCCTTTTCTACGCTTTCTACCAGGTAGGGCTTCATCATGCGACCCTTGTTCGCGATGCCGTTGTAGAAGGTGGCGATGTGAAGCGGCGTTACGGCAACACTGTAGCCGTAAGCCGTGGTTCCCAGGGTGGTCTTGGACCAGGCGGGCGTTCCGGGCCGGTTGATGACCGGGGTGCCCATGCCGGTGATGTCAAAGTCGAACGCCTCGCCAAAGCGGTAGGAATACAGGTGGTCGAACATCTCCTGCGGCTTCTTGCCATAATAGGTTTCCGCCAGCCAGGTGAACACATAGTTGGAGGAAATCTCGAAGCCGTGCATGACGGTGATGTCGCGACGTCCGGTTTCCCGCTGATAGTCAAGGATGTGCACGTCCTGGTTGTAGCCGCCGGGAACAAAGCCGTTGTTGGTCGGGAGCGTCTGGTCCAGCGTTTTCACATAGCCGTCTTCCACCAGGGAAACCAGGGTGACGGTCTTCATCACGGAGCCTTGTTCGCCCACTTCGCGCAGGATCAGGTTGTCCCTTTCCCACAGGACGGTCTTGGGCGTGTCGCCACGGGAGAGGTTGACCATGGCGCGGATGGCACCGGTCTTGGCTTCCATGATGATGCAAATGCCGGCACGGACCTCGTCATCGGCCTGAATCTGGGCGCGGAGCGCTTTGTCGGCAATGTCCTGGAAGTCCACGTTCAGGGTGGTGCGGATGTCGTTGCCGTCCAGCACTTTCACCTGGGTGGAATCCAGGTCGCGTACCCAGCGCTTGTTGTCGGTTACACGGCGCCACTCGTAGCCTTCGCGGCCATGCAGTTCGCTGTCGAAGCTGGACTCCAGGCCGATGCGGTTCTGCTCTTTCACGTAGCCGATCACGCGGCGGGCGAGGGAGTCGTAGGGATAAATGCGTTCCTCGTGCTTTTCCACGATGAATCCGCCGGTATAGGGACCTTCCTTGAACAGGGGGAAGGTTTTCACTTTATCCAGGGTGCTCAGGTCCACGTTGCGCTGGATGCGCAGGTACTTGGAACCGCGTGCACGGCCGTCCAGGATGGCCTTGGCGTATGCCTCGGCACTCTTGTCCTGGAATTCGTTGCTCAGGTAAACGGCCAGGTCGCGGGCTTTGTTCTGCCAGGCGCGCTCCAGGCTGTCTTTCCCGGTCTCGGCATATTCGGCCTTGCGCACCGTGCAGTCCATATATATATCGTATAAGGGGGCCGATATGGCCAGCGGACGTCCGTCACTTGCCAGAATTTTGCCACGGACCGGATGGTCTATATGCTTTTGAACGGCAGGACGGAAGAGATTGATGACCCGCTCATCCACGGTGTAGGTAGCCTGGATGTGCCAGATGCGCACCAGGATAGCTACTCCCAGGAAGAGGAACAGCATGGACAGGAAGAACATAACCACGTGGATTCGGTCGCGGTTTTCTATGGTGTCCTGTATTTCGCTCTGTTTGCGGCTCATTTCTTCTTTATCACGGTGGCGGGTTCCTGCGGTAAGGTCAGGTTAACCCCCAATTCTTTCAGTCTGGTTTCGGCGGCCGATGCGCTGTGCAGTTTCACCAGTGCAGCTTCTTTCTCGGCATGGTGGATGCGCAGCTGGTCGATGGCAGCCTGGTTGTCCCCGGCTTTGGTGAGCGTTTTGTCCACCTGCAGGCTAAGCAGGATGGTTACCCACATCAGCAGGAACAGGTACATGATGTGCATGTAATATTTGTCGGCGCGGATACGGAGCAGGAATTCGCCGTTCCTAAGTGCCTTGAAGGCATTTTTGAGGCCTTCCAAAATGGTACTCATGTTCATCGTTCCGTCCTCCTTTCCGCTATGCGGAGCTTTGCGCTGCGGGCGCGGGTGTTCCGCTCGATTTCACTTTCTTCCGGGACGATGGGCTTGCGGTTCACGGCTTCCAGCGGCGTTTCCATGCGCCCGAAAGCGTCCTTACGCTGCTCTCCGTCCACGTTCCCTGTCTTGATGAAGTTCTTCACCATGCGGTCCTCCAGGCTGTGGTAGGTAATGACCACCAGCCTGCCGCCCGGCTTGAGGCTGCGGGTGGCGCCGTCCAGGAATTTTTCCAGGGCGCGCATCTCCTGGTTTACTTCGATGCGGAGTGCCTGATACACCTTGGCCAGCACTTTGTGCTCGGCATTCTTGGGCAGCATTTTGGCAATGGCACGGTCCAGGTCTCCGGTGGTGTGGAGCGGGTTCTCCGTGCGGGCCGCCACGATGAGGCGGGCCATGTTGCGGGCGCCGTCCACTTCGCCGTACAGGCGCAGGATGCGCTCCAGGTCTGCTTCGGAATAGCTGTTCACCACTTCTTCCGCCGTGAGACGGGCCTGCTGGTTCATGCGCATGTCCAGCGGCGCTTCCTCAAAACGGAAACTGAATCCCCGCCCGGCCGTATCAAACTGGTGGCTGGAAACCCCCAAGTCCGCGAGTACACCATCCAGAATCCCCGGCCCTTCCTGGCCCTCCCGAGCGTAGCCTTCTTTGCTCTCCCGAGCGTCCTCTTTTTTGTCATCCCGAGCGTAGCCGAGGGATCTCCTCATCTCCTCCGCATAATTCTCAATAAAGCGGAAGTTGTTGTGAATCAGCGTAAGCCGCTCGTCCTTGGGCGCATTGTCAAGGGCATCAGCGTCACGATCGAAAGCGATGAGCTTTCCGCCGGCATGTAAGCGTGAAAGTATGGCAGCGGTGTGCCCACCGCCTCCGAAAGTGGCATCTGCATATATTCCATCGGGATTTGTGACCAGAGCGGAAACACTTTCCGCCAGGAGCACAGGGATATGATATTCTGACATTCCTACTTCCTCCTTACTTGTTTCTGGAGGATAGTCTGGAAGCGGTCTCTTTGAACTTGTCGTCGCTTAAAAGACTGGACTTGCGCAGCTCCGGATTCCAAATCTGAAGCTTGTAGCCCACACCGCCGAACACTACCTCTTTGGTAATTCCTGCACCTTCCAGTAGCTCTGACGGGATGTTAAGCCTGCCCAGTTTTCCATCCAGAACCAGGGTGTAAACGCCGTCATTGTACTTGGTCCAAAAGTCAGCGTCTTCCGTATTCAGTTCCGGATCGATTCCATCCAGCACTTTGTTGCTCCGGGCCTCCCATTCCTCTGCGGGAAAAAGGTCGATGCAGCATTGCTGGACATTCTTTTTCACGATGACGGCCATATTCTCGGAACCTCCACGCACCATGGCGTCACGGAAGGCGGCAGGGAGCACTACGCGCCCCTTGTCGTCCACTTTTCCGTTCGCTGTTCCGTAAAATCTGACCATGTTAAACTTTATACTTTCACGCTTTGGTCACAAAGGTAAGAAGAATTTTCCATTTTATTACACTTTCTTCCAAAATTTTCCACAAAATTTTTTGGTGAAAATACAACCCACCCTTATCGTCCTCAAAATCAGGCGTTTTTAAGGACGACAAGGGCATAACAAGGGTTTCATCCTTGAAACCGGTCGATTTTAAGGATGAGAAGGGAAATGGGGTGGAAAATTATAACTCCCGGCGGAGGCGGGCGGTGGGAATGTCCAGCAGGGCGCGGTACTTGGCGATGGTGCGGCGGGCCACCTTGTAGCCCTTGGTAGCCAGCCCTTCCACCAGTTCGTCGTCGGTGAGGGGGTTGCGCTTGTCTTCGCTGTCCACCATTTCGCGCAGGGCTTTCTTGATTTCGCGGGTGGAAACTTCCTCGCCGTCCTTGTTTTCCAGGCCTTCGGAGAAGAAGTATTTGAGCGGGAAGATGCCGAAGTGGGTCTCGATCCACTTGCTGTTCACCACACGGGAGATGGTGGAGATATCGAAGCCGGTGATTTCCGCTATGTCCTTGAGGACCATGGGGCGCAGGGAGCTTTCGTCCCCGTCCACAAAATAGTCGTGCTGGTAGTCGATAATGGCGCGCATGGTGCTTTCCAGCGTATTCTGACGCTGCCGCAGGGCCTCGATGAACCACTTGGCCGAATCGATTTTCTGCTTTACGAAACTGGCGGCGTCTTTATCGGCCTTGTTTTCCGACAGGCGGCCGGTTTCCATGATTTCCGAATACTTCTGGTTGATGCGGAGTTCCGGGATGGAAAAACGGGGCATGCTCAGCAGCAGCTGGCCGTTTTCGTAGTCCAGACGGAAGTCCGGCACCACCTGCTGGGCCTGGTCGTTGTAGGAATCGTCGATCTGTCCGCCGGGAGAGGGGTTCAGGCGGCGGATTTCCTCCATCACGGCCTTCATTTCGTCCGTGCTCAGGTGCAGTCGGCTCATGATTTTGGTGAAGTGCCGGTTTTTGAAGGCGTCGAACTGCTCGGTGAGGATGCGGATGGCGTTTTCCACGGACGGGGTGCGCTTCTTATTCTCCAATTGAATCAGGAGGCACTCCCTGAGGTCCCGTGCGCCTACTCCGGAGGGTTCGAATTCCTGAATCACCCTGAGCATTTGCTCCACCTCTTCTGCGGTAGCCTCTACGCCGGCCCGGAAGGCCAGGTCATCTACCAGGGCTTCGATGTCCCGGCGCAGATAGCCGTCATCGTCCAGTGAACCGATGATAAAGGAGGCGATGGTGCGCTGGTGCTCCGTGAGATTGCGGTAGCCCAGCTGCTCCTGCAGGCTTTGGGTGAAACTTTGTTTGACGGAAAAAGTGTTGTATTCCGGGCGCTCATCCTTGCCCCAGTTGTTGACGTGGAGGTTGTAGGCGGGGATGTCATCGTCCTGGGAACCATAGCTGTCCTCCATGGAACCGCTCTGCTCTTTTTCTTCCACCTCCGAGATGGAGACGTCGCGGGGCTCGTCTTCTCCTTTTTGCGGGGTATCGTCAATGACGGGGTTGTCATTCAGGACCTCCCGGACATGCTGCTCCAGGGCTTGCACCGGCATCTCTATCAGCTTGATGGTCTGAATTTGAAGCGGTGACAGCTTCTGCTGCATTTTCTGCTCAAGTCCCTGTTTGATGGCAGCCATGACTTAGCGGGGGTAGTTGATGCTTTCCTTGATGATGAAGGCGGTGGGGTAGGTCCCCTTGATGGCATTGTAGATGCGCAGGGCCTCGTCCTTGGTGCGGAAATCGCCGATGCTTACCTTGTAGTTGGGGCTTTCGAACAGGCGGTACACCAACACCTCCGGGAACTGCTTTTTAAGCAGCTGTTCAATGGCTTCGCTTTTGTCGCGTGCCTGCGGTCCGTTGTCGTAGAAAACACGGATGCGGTAGCCGGAAATGGGCTTTTCCCCATTGGCCAACACATAATCCTGCAGCGCCTGGCGCACCTGAGGGGTCTGGTCCACCGTGACGCCGGGGCCCATGACGGTAAGAATGTCTTTGCCCACCAGGGTGGTATCTACAGGGGCTACACGGGTGGTGTCCTGTGCCAGGGCGGCACCGGCTCCCAGGAGGAACATCGACACTATGAGGAGTAACTTTTTCATTTTCACTTGGTAAATTGGGAAATATCCAGGTCTTTAAAGTGGTACGGGGCGCGCAGGATGCCGTTTTTCCGAAGGGCTGCCTGAATGTCTACATCGGCCGTGAGCCCTGTCAGGGAGCCTTTGGAGGCAATGACCAGCACTTCCAGGATGGAGACGCCGTCGGCCAGGGTAACGGTGCAGGGGAGCGCATACACTTTCTCAATCTTTCCTTCCAGCTCCATGCCTCCCGTGATGAAATGGGCAATTTCCTTGCCCTGGTAGCGGATAACGCCGGTGACGTCGCGGATGGCAAAATTCCGGGCGGGATTGTCGATCCCCAGCATCAGTTTGGCATCTACCGAACGCGGAGAGGTGGGGACGATATAGTCCACGCCCACGGACGTAATGGCGATATCCTTCACTTTGGACATGCCGCAACTGCACGCGACGAGGGCCGCTACAAAAAACAGGCCGATATGCTTCAGTAGTTTCACGGACACAAAGGTAGTGAAATTTTTCTATTTACAGATAAGGGTGGCGGAAGTGCTGTCCACAACCGTCACGGTGGCATACGTTCCAGCCTTGCGGTCTGCGGCGGGGAAAACGCACATCATGTTGTTGGACGCCCGCCCGCACAACTGCGCCGGATCCCGTTTGGAAGGGCCTTCCACCAGCACCTCCACGGTTTTTCCAATCATGGCACGGTACCGTTCCAGGGATTTCCGGTTTTGCAGGTCGATAATCTCGTTCAGGCGCCGGTTCTTGACATCGGCGGGGACATCGTCCTGCATGGTACGGTTGGCCAGGGTGCCCGGACGGTCCGAGTAGGCGAACATGAAGGCCCAGTCGAAGCCCACCGCCTCCATGAGGCTGAGGGTTTGGGAGTGGTCCTCCTCCGTTTCCGAGCAAAAGCCGGCGATTACGTCCGTGGTGAGGCCGCAGTCCGGCATGACGCTGCGGATTTTGGCCACGCGCTCCAGGTACCACTCCCGGTCATACTTGCGGCGCATTTTTTCCAGCATCCGCGAACTGCCGCTTTGCACCGGCAGGTGGATGTGGTGGCAGATATTGGGATGGGCGGCCATGGTCAGGATGACCTCGTCGCTGATATCCTTGGGATGGGAGGTTGCGAAACGCACGCGAAGGTCCGGTGCCACGGCAGCCACGCGGGCGAGCAGGCCGGCAAAGTTTACCGTCTCCGTCTCGCTCTTCCACAGGTAGCTGTCCACGTTCTGTCCCAGCAGCGTAACTTCCTTATAGCCTTTCTGATACACGTCGCAGGCTTCCCGGACGATGGAATGGGCGTCACGGGAACGCTCGGCGCCGCGGGTGTAGGGCACCACGCAGTAAGAGCAGACATTGTTGCAGCCGCGCATGATGGAGATAAAGGCCGATATGCCATTTTTGTCCGTACGAACCGGCGTAATGTCCGCATAGGTTTCTTCCCGGGAAAGCAGGACGTCTATCTGCGGATTTTCCGGCGAGATGGCTTCCAGCAGACGGGGGAGGGAACGATAGGCGTCCGGCCCCACCACCAGGTCTACCTTGCGGGTGTCCAACAACTTGTCTTTCAGGCGTTCCGCCATACAGCCCACAATGCCCACCAGTGTTCCCGGACGGGCTTTGCGCTGTTGCTGGAAAACCTCCAGCCGTCCCCAGATGCGCTGCTCCGCATTGTCGCGGATGGAGCAGGTGTTGGCCATGATCAGGTCCGCCTCCTCCATGCGCTCCGTGCGGGTGTAGCCCGCCTTCTGAAGAATGGAAAAAATAACTTCGGTGTCATTCACGTTCATCTGACACCCGTACGTCTCTATATAGGCTTTCTTCATCGTTTTCCTCCGTAGGCAAGGTCGCCGGCGTCTCCCAGACCGGGGATAATGTAGTTGTGGCTGGTGAGTTCTTCGTCGATGGCGGCTACCCAAAGGGTATATTTGTTATCCAGCTTTTGCTGGAGCTGCTCCACGGCGTAGCGGCTGGCAACCGGACACACCATATGGATTACGGCGGCCTCTCCGCCATCTTCCTCCAGCTTGTTCAGGGCACTCTCCATGGAGGCACCGGTGGCCAGCATGGGGTCTGCGATTATGAGGGTTTTCCCCTCCAGGTCCGGGCAGGTGCAGTAGTCTGCGAATACTTTGAAGTAGTCGCCTTTGCCATACTTGCGGAAGGTGGAAAGGAAGGCGCTTTCTGCGCGGTCGAACACTTTCAGGAGGCCGTTCTGCAGCGGAAGGCCGGCCCGCAGGATGGCCGCAACCACCAGCGGGGTGTCCGGGGTGGATACCCGGGCCACGGCCAGGGGAGTGGTCACGTCCTTTTCCGTGTAATCCAGCGTTTTGGAAATTTCATAACCGAATACGCAACCCACCCGTTCCAGGTTGGTGCGGAAACGCATGCTGTCCTTCTGGATGCGGGCATCGCGGATTTCCGCTACATACGTGTTCAGAATAGTGTTTTGCTGTCCAAGATCAACGACTTTCATACGCTTGCGGTTTTTATGGTGCAACTACAAAGATAGCAATAATTTTGGGATCCCGCACTTCCGCTGCTTAAGGTGGGTGCCCATTGTGCTGCAAAGTTGGACTGTTTACAGTGAAACAGCCTGCAGTTCTCTGGCAAGCTGATGTAAACCGTTTTCAATTTTCTTGGCCTGACTTGCAGAAATATAGGTGTTTCCAGCTTTGTAGTGCCGCATGAGGCTGGGAGAGATCCCTATTCTCTCCGCAAATTTCGTAGCATTCAGAAAAGAGAATGCATTGAAGAGGGCGGAGATATCGTATTTATATTCAAAGGTTAGGTTGTCAAAGCAATCCGGAGATATCAGACTTTCTTCTTTATACATTTTTTTGACTTCCTCTATAGAGTTCATCAAATCTTCCTTCGCTTCTTTGACAGAATCTCCTGTTCCGATAATCGTAGAATTGAAGTTGGTAATGACTGCACTATAACCGTGTTCGTCTTTCTCGATCAGTACCTTTGCTTTCATATCAATGCGAGATTTGTTTTAATAACTTTCTCATTAATCCAGGTTTAATTTCTTCTGATAAGTGTCGTTCAACCTGTATAACGTCTTCTCTTCCATCTTTTTTATAGATGTCATGTTTCTTTCCATGACGTAGTAAATACCACCCGTTCTGTGTGGCTATTCGGATCAATTCGCTCCACTTCATACTTCGTGACAAATATATCGCATTTTTGTGATATAACCAAATTATTTCGCCTTTCCTATCCGCTCTTCGCTGAAGGAATAGAAGGAGTCATCGGCAATGACTACGTGGTCTGCCAGGTGGATTTCCACGGCCGAGAGGGCCCTGCGAAGCACTTCCGTCTGGCAAATGTCCGCCTGTCCGGGGCGAGGGGAGCCCGACGGGTGGTTGTGCACGAGAATGACATAGGAGCTTTGTTTCTCGATGGCCTTCTTCAGGATGCGCCCGGTGTCGATAAGGGTGCTTTCCATCGAACCGGAAGTAATCATTTCCTTGCCGATAAGGTAGTTGGCCCGGTTCAGATAGAGGACCCAGCACTCTTCGTGGTCCAGGTTCTTGAGTTGCGGCAGCATGAGTTGATAGACGATGTCCGGAGAGGTGATGGCCCGCTTGTCCACGATTACCTGTTCTTCGAAGGCGCGTCGCCCCAGTTCCAGCGCGGCGGCGATGGTGATGGCACGGGCTTCCCCCACGCCTTTGTGGCTTACCAGTTTTTCCAGGGGCATGACACCCAGCAGGCTGAGCCGCCCGCCGGCGCTCGCCATCAGTTCCTGCGCCACGTCGATGACATTCCGGCCACCGGTCCCGCTACCCAGCAGGATGGCCAGCAAGTCTGCATTGGAAAGGGCCTTTGCGCCGCGGAGGCGCATTTTCTCCCGGGGCCTTTCGTCCGGGCATAATTCCTTAATTCGCATAATCCCAATCCCCTCATCCTTTACGCTCCCGCCCTGGTAAGCAAAATAGGGGACCGGCAAGATACGGCGGAAAAATGAAAAACAACACAATCGGTTGAAAGATTGTGTTGTTTCACATGTTTTTTTGCGGTTTCTACCGATTTTTACTGGATGAAGGCCACGATTTCTCCCTTTTGAACGGCCTCACCTTGCTTACCCAGAACGGCGACAATCTGTCCCTCCACGGCTGCAACAAGGTCTTCGATGCCATAATAGGTCTGCACATGACCGATTACTTCTCCGGCTTTCACCTTCTTGCCCACAACGGGAGCCTTGGAGGCATCGTCCACGTCCACTTCCCAGAGCAGCTGGCCCTTGACGGGACTCTGCACGGGCGTGGCCTTGGGATAACGGGCGGTGTAGTCCTCGATGCTGAACTTGGGCATCTCCACCACGGCGCGTTCCAACACGATGGGTGCGCCGGCCTTGGCCTTCATGTCGGCCAGGTCCTTCTCGAAGCGCTCCTTGGCGATGCCGCTGCGGAAGTCCCGGTACTGGCGCTCGAACATGGCCATGTTCAGGAGTTCTTCGTCGTCCTCGCCGTAATCCCAGCCTTCCTCGTCCATCATCTTGCGGAACTTTGGAAGTTCGTCGGGATACATATCCTGCGGATTGCCGGTGTAGAATTCAAGGCCTTTTTCCTTGGCCAGGGCCACGATTTCCGGATCCAGTTCTCCGGGCAGTTTGCCCATGTTGCCCAGGATCATGCCCCAGGTATCCTTGTCGATGGTGGTCCAGCGGGGCTTGTCGTTGAGCATGTTGAACAGGTTCATCAGGGCCGTGTTCTTCACGTACTGGCTGAACGGGGTTACAAGCGGCGGATAGCCCAGGCGAGGCCATACGTATTCCACTTCTTCGAAAAGCTTCACCATAAGGGTGTCCAGGCTCATCTCGGGACGGCCGTGGGCACGCTGGGCGGCGTTGATAGCACCCTGGAAGCCCTTCAGGTCGGCCATCATGGAACCCATCATGCCGCCGGGCAGGCCGCAGCCCACCAGCAGGGAGGTCATCTGGGAATTGGTGGGATTGATCCAGTAGCCCAGGAAATCGTCAATGAACTCCTGGGTGAGACGGCGCACTTCCATATAGGCATCCATGTTGATGTCCTTTACCTGGAAACCGTCGGCCCGCATCATCTGCTGGACGGTGATTACGTCGGGATGCACCTTACCCCAGGAAAGGGGCTCCACGGCTACGTCCAGATAGTCTGCTCCGGCACGGGCCACTTCCAGCATGGAAGCCGGGGAGAAGCCGGGACCGGTGTGGCCGTGGTACTGGACCTTGATTTCCGGATGGGCCTTCTTGATGCCCGCTACAATCTGTCCCAGTTCCGTGGGACGGCCGATGCCGGCCATATCCTTGAGGCAGATTTCCTCGGTGCCGTATTCTACCAGCTGATCTACCAGATGGAGGTAATACTCCACCGTGTGCACGGGAGAATGCGTAATGGACAGGGCAGCCTGCGAAATCATGCCGCCTTTCTTGGCTAATTCGATGGAAGTCTTGAGGTTGCGGTGGTCGTTGAGGCCGCAGAAGGAACGGGCGATGTCCGTACCCTGTTTCTTCTTTACCTTAAACATCAGTTCCCGCACGTCTTTAGGAACGGGATACATGCGGATGGCGTTAAGGCCGCGCTCCAGCATGTGGGTCTGGATTCCCGCCTTGTGGAAGGGGGCCGTCCATTTGCGCACGGAGATATTGGGGTTCTCCCCATAGAGCAGATTCACCTGCTCGAAGGCACCGCCGTTGGTTTCCACACGGTCGAAGCATCCCATATCCACGATGGCCGGAGCCACCCGGACCAACTGGTCCACGCGCGGTTGATACCGGCCGGAACTCTGCCACATGTCCCTGTAAACCAGGGAGAACTTGATTTCACGTTTTGCCATATAGGGTATTTACTTATTTGCGTATCCACAAATGTAGCAAAAAATCTTGGATTCCGTGTCCGTAAAAGCATTTTATCACAAGCCTTGCAAAATATTTTTGGAATGACAGAAAAAATCCGTACATTTGCAGTCCCAACATGGTGGATGTAGTTCAGTCGGTAGAGCATCGGATTGTGGTTCCGAGTGTCGTGGGTTCGAGCCCCATCATCCACCCATAAAAAACCCCGGAGTGTAAACCCCGGGGTTTTTTATATACTCTCTTGTCTTACAGGATAATGTTTCCCTGGTGGAGCGCGTAGGTGTTTTGCTCGATGGTGTAGTTGCCATCGACCTTCTTGAGCTCATAAAGGCACATATCCAGGGTGTAGGCCTTACCCCTTTCCAGCAGTTCCCAAAGGGGAATGCTGAACAGCTTTGACTGCTTCTTCAGGTTCTTTTCATCCATGTTGACAGGGTTTTCGTCGCCGCCCTCATGCAGCACATGGAAAGTGAAGTGGTTCGTCGTCTCATTGACCTCATAGGAGAAGGAGAACACGTGTGCCGTGTTGCTGTCGGGGTTTGCGTAATATGCCAGGGCCAGGTTGATATACCCGCCGCTGATGTTTTGGTCCAGAACCTCCACGGGATCGTCGGGTTCGTTCTCATCTTCGGTGTAGGGAAGGGCTTCTTCTACATCTACACCCTGAATCTCCTTCAGGCGGATTTCCAGGTTGCGGTTCAGGATATCGCAGACGATGAGGTAGCGCTCGCCTTCAATTTTCCAGTCTTCGTTCCCCGTGTTATTTTCCACGACGGTGAACTGATAGGCTTTGTCTGTAATCAACTTGCCCTCATAAACGGTGGCGAAATCACTGAAATCCTCCACGTAGAGGGTGCTATCCTTCATACAGGAGGTAGCCAGCAGGCCGAGCAACAGGGGGAGTAGAATCTTTTTCATGCGTTTTTGTTTTTACGGGTAGGACGGGCGACAAACTGTATGTCGATGTCTTCTACTGTGTATCCTTTGAAACGGCGCCGTTTCAGGTGTGCGTACACGAGACTTTGCAGTTCGTCGTCCACTAAATCGCGGAACGTGTGGTTCTCGCGGTCATATAAATGAATATGGTGCGTATTGTTTATGTCGAAAAACATCTTGTTGGCTGCTGACAGGCGCCGCGTGTAGATGCGGTAGTCTGCCAGTTGGGCCAGGATGTTATAGACGGAAGCCGTCGTCACATGGGAACCGCGTTTGACCAGTTCCTCCCGGACCATGTCGGCCGATGCATGTCCCAGGTCCATCATCACGTCATGGACGGCCAGCCGCTGCCGGGTAGCTTTGAGCTTATGTTTGCGGAGGAGATTCCGGAATTCGTCCTGGGTCATAGGCTATTGGTTTAGAAGTGCTTTTGCATTGGCGACCGCCTCCGGCGAGATTTGTGCTCCGGAGAGCATACGGGCCAGTTCCTGCACCCGCCCTTCATAGTCCAGGGCGCGTACGGATGTGACATCGGCCGTCTTGGAAACCAGGTAATGGGCATTGCCTTTGGCGGCCACTTGCGGCAGGTGCGTAATGGCAAAGACCTGCATGTCCCGGCCCATGGCGCACACCATCGAACCCATTTTGTCCGCCGTACTGCCGGAAACGCCCGTGTCGATTTCGTCAAAGACCAAAGTGGGCATCTGGGTGAAACGGGCCATGACGGCCTTCAGGCCCAGCATGATGCGGGACAGTTCACCGCCAGAAGCCGTTTTGGCTACATCTCCGGGCACATGGCCGGTGGAGGAAAAGACGAAGCGGATGGCGTCCCGGCCATCGGCCCCGGGTGTGCTTTCTTCCAGACGTACCTGAAAGACGGCGTGGTCCAGTTCCAGGGCGTGGAGTTGCGTTTCGATGGCGTTGCTGAAGCCGGCTGCCGCCGCCTCGCGTTTGGCATGCAGTGCGTCGCACAGGTCTGCGTGCTGCTTCTGCAGGCGCTCTACTTCTTTTCTGGCGTCCTGAACATCGGCCTCCAGTCCCGTGGCATCCATCACCAGCGATTCCAGCTGGTCTCGTTGGTCGATGAGCTCGGTAATGCTGCTCACCCCGTGCTTCTGCATCAGGTTGTACAGCAGGGACAGCCGTTCGTCCACCTCTTCCAGGCGGCGCGGCGATGCCTCGGTGGCGGCATTCACGGACGCGATTTCCTGGGCGATATCGTCCAGTTCCAACCGGGCCGACGAGAGCCGTTCTACCAGCGCTTCCAGCGAAGGAATGTAGCGACCGGCCTTGTCCAGCCACTTGGCGGCCTCCCGGATTTGTCCGGCAAGACTGTCGCCCTCTTCCGGCGCCAGCAGGTTCTGAGCGGCGCAGAGCGTCTCCTTAATTTCTTCCGCGTGCGCGAGCTGTTTTTGCTCTGCCTCCAGCGCTTCCAGTTCGCCCTCTACAAGATGTGCTTTCTCCAGGCGTTCCCAGCGGGCGCTGTTGAACTCCTGTTGGTCACGCGCCTGGGCAAGCCGCTGCTCCAGATTGGCAAGCTGGCGTTTCCCCTCCGAGAGGGCACTCCAGGCATGGCTGCACTCCTTTCGCAAATCCGTGCTTCCGGCCCACAAGTCCAGCGCCTCCATGCGGAAACGCTCGTCCTGCAGTTGCAGCGTCTGGTGTTGGGAGTGGATATCGACCAGCCGGGCCGATAACTCTTGCAGCACGCTTACGCTTACGGGTTCGTCATTGGCGAATGAACGCGAGCGGCCGCTGGCGGCAACGGTGCGGCGCAGCAGCAGGCGGTCGCCCTCGCAAGGGAGGTCTGCCCGGCGGAGGATTTCCCGCACAGGCTCGTCCATGCTGAACTCCGCCTCCACCACGCAGTGGTCCTGCAGCGGACCCACCATGCCAGCATCGGCCTTGGCCCCCAAAACCAGGGACAGGGCACCCAGCAGGATGGATTTGCCCGCTCCGGTTTCTCCGCTTATAATAACCAAACCCTCCGGAAACGACGTTTCCAGAGAGCTGATAAGGATATAATTGGAGACGGAGAGGCTATACAGCATTATTCGTCTTTGCTGATGTCGATGGGGTTCTCGTTCTGGGCTTTACGGTAGTACAGGTCTCCGTTCTCGAATTCGGAGATGGCCACCAGGTCCGGTTTGGGCTGACGCTCGTAGTATTTGGAGATTTCGATCTGCTCCTTGTTCTCGAACACTTCTTCCATGGTGTCGCGGTCGTTGCGGAACTCTTCCAGCTTTTTGGTAAGTTCTCTCTTCTCTGCCATGGCAATCTGGTTGGCGCGCTTGTACAGGATGACTACCGATTCATAGATATTGCCGGTAGGAGCGGCCAGGTTTTTAATGTCGCGGGTAACCGTGTTTACGGGAATTTTCTTCTTGCTATCCATTGTTTATAATACGTTATCTATATTAAGTACCCGGCGCTGTGGCCGGGAGTTTCAATTATTTTTTTCCAAAAACTTCTGTATGTTCCGGTAAATGCCGTCCAGTTCCTTCCGGTAACGGGACTCCGGATACTCGCCGATGAAATTCAGGTAGTCGTCGGCAAACACCATGTAACGCTCTTTTTGCTTCTGCCATACGCTCAGGCGGGCATAATGGTAGGACGACATGGCCGTGTAATAGAGCACTTGCTCACGGTAGTTGTTGTCGGCATTGGTCTTTAGTACGTTGCGGAGCTTGGTGCGGGCGGCGGGGTAGTCCTCCATCCGGTAATACAGGCGGCCGGCTTCATAGTCTTTACGGTCCAGCCGGTCCTGCAGGTCTGCGAGCATGTTACGGCAGGCCTCCATGTGGCCTACGTCTTCCGGATGCTCGCGCATGTACTCGGTGATGGCCATCATGCAGTTACGGGTGGGTGTCTGATCCAGCTCCCAGCGCAAGGTGGCACGGTACAGGCAGTCCAGGCGGTAAAAGCGGGCCTCGGCCGTAAAGGGACTTTGCGGGAAATCCTGGATGAAACGGGCGAAGTTGGATTCGGCCGTGAAGAAATCCTTGCCGCGGTAGTTGGACAGACCCCAGTAATACTGAACCGTGTCGTCCCGGGCGGTTCCGCTGGTGAGCACGGCCATGGATTCGAAGAGCTGGGCGGCTTTCTGGTACTTCTTTTTCTGGAAGTAATTCATGGCGGCGTCATACTTGGCGTTGACGTCGCTGGAGGAAAGCAACATTTCGTACTGCGACTTGCAGGCCAAAGCGGCAAGCAGCAGGAAGCCCAGGGCTAAAAACAGGGTTAATTTTCTCATCATCAATTAATTTTCTTGCTCCAACAGGAATTTTTCCGCGTCGCGGGCGGCCATGCAACCCGAGGCCGCTGCGGTGACGGCCTGGCGATAACGCGAATCCTGTACATCGCCGGCGGCAAAAACGCCGGGAATGCTGGTTTCGGAACTTTTTCCTTCCGTGACGATATAGCCGGCTTCGTCCAGCTTGAGCCAGGGGGCAAACAGGGCCGATGCCGGCGTGTGCCCGATAGCCAGGAAGAAACCGTCGATGGCAATGTCGAAGACGGTGCCGTCTTTTCGCAGCAGGCGAGCGCCCGTAACACCGTTTACATCGCCCAGAACCTCCTGCGTATTGCAGTTCCAGAGCACTTCGATATTCTCTTTAGCGAACACCTTGTCCTGCATGACCTTGGAGGCACGGAAGACGTCGCGGCGAACGATCATGTACACTTTCTTGGCCAGGCCGGCCAGGTAAAGCGCTTCCTCGCAGGCTGTGTCTCCGCCGCCCACCACGGCTACGGTACGTTTGCGGTAGAAGAAGCCGTCGCAGGTGGCGCAGGCGCTCACGCCGGCCCCCTTGAATTTCTCCTCCGAGGGCAGTCCCAGATAGCGTGCCTGGGCACCGGTGGCGATGATGAGCGTATCCGCCTCGATTTCCTTTTCTGCGTCGATGGTGACACGGAAAGGACGCTGGCCCAGTTCTACGGCTGTGGCCGTCCCTTGGCGGATATCGGCCCCGAAATTGCGGGCCTGGTTGCGCATATTATCCATGAGGGTGAGGGCATCCACGCCGTCCGGCCATCCGGGGAAATTCTCCACGATGGTGGTGGTGGTGAGCTGTCCGCCAGGCTGGATACCTTCGTACAAAACGGGGGAGAGGTTGGCGCGTGCAGCATAGATGGCCGCCGTGAATCCGGCAGGACCGCCGCCCAGGATAAGGGTTTTAACGTGCTCCATTCGTCTTATTTTTCAAGGGTTGTGGTGTAGTTCTTCCGGAAGACGATGCGGCGGACGGCCGTGTTGTGCCGATTGCCGTTTTCGTCGGTGGCGAAAAGGAAGTCCGTGTGCAGGCCATGTTCCTTTTGGGCGCCCAGGTGACGTGTCCAGGTGTTTCCGTGGCGGGCAACGGTCTGAACAAAGTAACGGGTGGTATCATAGCCCTGGAAAGCGAACTGCGAGGGCTCCGTATTGAACAGGGCGCGATAGGCCTGTACAAAGCGGTCCACCTCCGTTGAGGTATAATCGGCAAAATAGCTTGTGCTGATATGGAGCAAAGCGTCATGGTAGGCGCTTCCCTCTATGGTGTCGAAGGTACGTACCTTGGAGGGGGCGTACATGACCACGTCGTAGCCCTTGCCCTGCATAATGCCCAGGTTGCGCACTACATCGCCCATGAAGGCCTCGCTTTCGGTGGCGACCACAATGCGGTTGGTGCCTTCCAGACTCATGGATTCGGTGAGACGGGTGGGGATGCTGCGGCCTTCCACGATGGCGTAGTTGAGGATTTCATAGTCCAGGGTAAGGCGGGCCATGGCGCTGCGGATAGCCACCGGTGCGGCAATGTTGCTGGCCCCTTTCTCCGTAATCAGGATAACCGTGTCACCTTCTTCCGTATCTCCGTTCAGCCAGGCCACAAGGTCCTCGTACTGGTTCTCGGCGGCGCTGGGAACCTGGATGAAGTTGTGGTAATAGGTGGAAAGCGCCGTGGCTTTCTGGTCCAGCGGGGAAATGACGGGCACTTTGCTGTCTACCCGCTGCAGGATGGCTTCCAGGTCTCTGGAGGCCACGGGACCCAGGATGAAGTCACTTCTGAGGAGGGCGTCCATCGGGGGAAGACCGGCCGACAGGTCATAGATGTGGGCCTGTACCTTGTTGCCTTCCGCTTCCAGGTCTTTCAGGGCCATCAGGACACCTGAATAGAAATCCATATTCATTTCGCCGGAGCGGAGGGGAAGGACCAGGGAGAAATCCACGCCTTCGTGGGAGCGGATATGGAGCATAGTAGTGTCTGCCGCTTCTTCAACGGGGGTGGATGCCACCTCCTCGGCTGCTGCTGCGGGAACGGCCGCAAGGGCTGTGGCGGCGGTGGAATCGGCCGGAACTTCTTCCACAGCAACTGCTTTCACGGGAATGCGCAGCACCTGACGGGTGCCCAGTTTCTTGCTCTTGAGGCCATTCAACTCCATGATTTCCTTTACCGTTACGTCGTAGCGGCGGGCGATGTCCTCGATATCCTCGTACCATTTCACCGTGTGCTCGGTGTAGGAACCGTCTCCTTGCGGGGCTTTTTCCTCTTCCTGGGCAGCAGCCTCGTGGTAGGGGACCAGCAAGATGGCGTTCTTCTGCAGGCCGGTCTGGCGCAGGGAAGGATTGGCCTCATAAAGTTCGTCCACGCTCACGCCATAAGCCTTGGCAATACCGAACAGGGTCTGCCTTTCCAGCACCACGTGGGACAAGTAAATCTTGTCGTTCAGTTTCACCTTCTCCTTGGAGACGGTGACAGGGGTGGAAACATATTCCTGTGCGACGGCGGCGGTGCTACCGAGCAGCAGGAGCGAAGCGAGGAGTGTAATCAGTCGTTTCATGACATTTCTCTATTATAAGCTGGAAGCAAAGTTGCTCAGCGCATCGCAGAAACGGTGCCAGCTGAGGCGGTCTCTTTCTTCTTCCATGGCTTTCTTGCAACTTTCCTGCAGGGCAGGGGTGGCAAAATAGCGGATGATTTCTTTTCGGATGGCCTCCGGGCCGGCCTCGGGAGACACAATTCCCGTGCCACGGTTGCCGATGGTTTCCTTAAGGCCGCCCACGTCCGTGACGATCATGGGCACACCAAAATGGCAGGCGATGGCGCTGATTCCGCTCTGGGTGGCGCTCCGGTAGGGGAGCACGGCGGCATCGGCCACGCTGAAGAAGTTTTTCACCTCGGAATCCCGGATGTAATCCGGAAATACGAAAACACGTTCTTTTCCAGGCAACGTGTCGATTTGCGCCTGGTACTTGTCGAAAGAGCCATAGGGCTCTCCGGCGATGACCAGCTGGTAGTCCTCCGGCAGGTCCCGGAAGGCTTCCAATAAGATATCCAGGCCTTTATAGTCCCGGATGAGCCCGAAGAAAAGCAGGGTTTTCTTCTGCGGGTCCACGCCCAGTTTACGGGCGGCTTCCTCCCGCAGCAATGCCGCGCCGAAATGGGCGTAAATAGGGTGGGGAAGCAGGATGTGGGGGGCATCGGCCCGCAAGGAAAGTAAATCGGCCTGAACCTGCTCCGACATGCTTACAAAACCCGTACAGCCTTTCAGGAAATAGCGGGTGAGGGGCTTGTCGAACCAGTGGGGTTCGTGCGGGATTACGTTGTCCAGTACCACCACGCTCTTGCAGCCACAGTGACGGGCTACATAGCCCAGCGAGGGCGCGAACCACGACATCCAGTATTTCATCACCAGCACGTCGGCCTTCCAGGCGCGGATGGCCTTGGCCGTCTTGCGCCAGGAAAGGGGATTGATGGTATCCAGGATGGCGCTCGCCTGAACAGGCGTAGCTTCGTCGTCCGGGGTTACATACTGGGTTTTGCCGGGGAACAGCAGGGACGGATACTGCCGGGAAAAGGAAAAGGCCCGGGTATCATGACATTTTCCCAGTTCCTCCAGCATGCTGGCGTTGAACTGGGAAATGCCGCCCCTGAGGGGGTAGAAACTGGACAGGAGGGCTATCCGCACTACTTCTTGGCGCTTTCTTTGGTTTTAATGTAAGCGGCGTTGAGTCCGGTCAGCAGGTCTTCCGTGATGTCCAGGGAAGGGTCTCCGGCGACCACGGGGGTGGAAAGCACGGAACCGGCAGTGGTGAGGATAAGGGCATACTGGTGGGTAGCGTTGTATTCTACCACGTATTCAGCGATGGCGTTGGCAATCTGGTTCATCATCACCTGCTGCTCTTCGGCCATTTCCTGCTGCTTGCGAACCACGTACTGCTGGTACTCCTGCTGTTGCTCCTGGAGTTTCTGGTACTGGGCCTGGGCCACGGAAGTGGTGAGAAGGCCTTTGTCCACCTTGTTCTGGAAGTCCGTAGCGTCTTTTTCCAGCTTTTTGCCGCGGCGGTCAATCTCCGCCTGGATGCCGGAAGTCTTGGTTTCGAACACGGAGTTGAGGTCGTTGGCCATGTCATAGCCGTCCATTACCTGGTCCATGTTGAAGTAAACGATGCTGCCGGCAACGGCTACGCTGTCTTTGGCAGCAGCGGCCTGAGGAGCGGCTGTCTGATTCTGATTGCAGGAAGAGGCGAGCGCTACGAGGGCGGCTGCACCCAAAACGATGAGAGTCTTTTTCATGTATTGTTGCTTTTATAAATTATTCAAAGGTTTAGCCCGCAAATTTAGTTATTTTTTGCGGATTTCCCCAAGATACGCCTGAATTGTTTTCTCCAAACCATAATAAAGGGCGTCACAGATGAGTGCATGGCCGATGGAAACCTCGTCCGTCCAGGGGATGGTGTGGACGAACCAGGCCAAGTTCTCCAGGGAAAGGTCGTGCCCGGCGTTGAGTCCCAGGCCGCAGTCGCGGGCCTCGCGGGCTGTTTCCAGATAGCGGGCGATGGCCTTTTCCCGGTCCTGTGGGTACTGGGCGGCATAATCGGCCGTATAAAGTTCTACGCGGTTAGCCCCGCAGGCGGCGGCACCTTCTGCCATCCGGGGATTGGGGTCGATGAAAATGGACGTGCGGATACCTTTTGCCTGGAAGGTTTTGCAAAGGTCCGTGAGCAGGCCCTTGTACTGGATGGTGTCCCAGCCGGCGTTGGAGGTGAGGGCGCTATGGCCGTCCGGTACCAGCGTTACCTGATCCGGCACCACTTCCAGGACCAAATCTACGAAACTGTCCACTGTGGGATTGCCCTCGATGTTGAATTCCGTAGTGATGAGCGGGCGGATGATGCGGACGTCGCTATAGCGGATGTGGCGTTCGTCCGGACGGGGATGAACGGTAATGCCTTGTGCACCAAAAAGTTCGCAGTCCTGTGCGGCACGCGTGACGTCCGGCATATTGCCGCCTCTGGCGTTACGCAGGGTGGCAATTTTATTGATATTGACGCTGAGTCGGGTCATGACAGATGCTTTTATATTCTACAAAATTAAGGAAAATTCTCAGAAATGTGTTAATTTTGGCGTCTGATTTTATTTGTGCACATGAAAATAGGCTATTTCATTCTTAACGATGAACTCCGCAGCGATGCCCGTTTGCATACATTGCTGGAGGAGTTGGAATCGGCAACCTTCGAGGTCTACGAAATCCGTACCAAGTCGGATGTCCGTCCGGAAACGGACCTGGTCCTGTCCATGGGCGGTGACGGTACTTTCCTTTCCGCCGCGCATGTGGTGGCAGATATCGGCCTGCCCATCCTGGGCGTGAATTTCGGCCGTATCGGCTTCCTGTGTGAGAACCGTCCGGAGGCGGTGCGGAAGGCCCTGCTGGAAGGCGATTTCCGCATCGAATACCGCACGGTGCTCAATGCCACGCTCAAGGGACCGGAAGCGCGCCGCACCATCGGCATGCTGCCGTATTCCGTGAATGAAGTGTCGCTGCACCGCACCGGCTCTTCCGTGCTGGGCATCCATGTGTGCGTGGACGGCGAACCTTTGCCCACCTATTGGGCGGACGGCCTCATCGTGGCCACGTCATCCGGTTCCACGGCGTATTCGCTGAGCGTGGGCGGTCCCATCTGTATGCCGGACACCAAGGTGCTCATCATCGCCCCTATCGCTCCGCACAACTTGAACGTGCGTCCTATCGTAGTGCCGGAAAGTGCCAAAATCGACATTTCTTTCGAGTCCCGTGACGGACGCGCCATCATGTCCACAGATAACCGGGTTGAGGAAATTCAGCCGGACTGGACCATTCATGTCGAGATGGCACAGTTTTCGCTTAAACGCATCCGGCTTGCCGAGTCCGGCTTTGTGAAGGCCCTTACTTCACGGCTGTTCTGGGGCGAGGACATGAGAAACATTTAATGCTATGGAGAACATCCCGCAGCACGTGTCCATCATCATGGACGGTAACGGCCGTTGGGCCAAGGAGCGTGGCAAAGAAAGGATCTACGGCCATTACGAGGGCGTAGAGAGCGTCCGTGCCTGTCTGGAAGCCGCGGTGGAGGAGGGAGTAAAGTACCTTTCACTATACGCCTTCTCCGAGGAAAACTGGAATCGTCCGGAACAGGAGGTCCTGGGCCTGATGGAACTGATGATGAAGGCCATGAAGCAGGAACTGGTCACCTTCATGGACAACAACATCCGTTTTGTGGTGCTGGGCAACCGTGCCCGCCTGAGCGACTCCCTGAACGCCACCATCGACGAGATGATGGCCCAGACCGCCGCCAACGAAAAGGCTACGCTCATCCTCTTCCTGAGTTACAGCGGCCAGTGGGACATTATGCAAGCCATGAAAAAAGCGGCTGCCAGCCTGTCTGCAGAAGATTTCCAGGCACTCAAGCCGGCGGATTTCGCCCCTTATCTGGTTACGGCCGGTTTCCCGGACCCGGACCTGCTCATCCGTACTTCCGGTGAGCTGCGCATTTCCAACTACCTGTTGTGGCAATGCGCCTACACGGAGTTCTATTTCTCGGATGTGCTATGGCCGGATTTCCGCAAACCGCAATTCCGTGAGGCGCTTCATGCGTACGCGCAACGGGACCGTAGATATGGAAAAGTAAAATAAAATGCCTATCTTTGCAGGATTACTTTTTTAGTCGAATGAGTTTGAGAAAGATACTATGCGTTGTCACTTTGCTTCTTGCGGGCCTCCTTGCGAGGGCGCAGGAGGTGGGCAGCAGCATTGAAGTCGATTATAGCCATCCCAAGAAATATGTCGTGGGAGGTGTTGGCGTGGAGGGCAACCGCTATTTCAACGAGCACCAGATCCTGCAGCTCGCCGGTTTGCACCAGGGAGAGGAAATCACGGTTCCCGGCGAAGATGTCACCGGTATCGTGAAACGCCTGGTCGCCCAGCGCTATTTTGAGGACGTGGCCGTGGTGGTGGATTCCCTGAATGCATCGGCCGATACCGCCTGGTTCAAAATATGCATCCGTGAACGGCCGCGCGTGTCCCGCTGGACCTTCAGCGGCGTAAAATCCAGTGAAAAGAAAGACCTGCAGGAGCGCCTGAACCTGCGTCCCGGCCGCGAGTATTCAGATTATGTGAAGAATACTTCGGTCGATATTATCAAACGTTACTACAAGGATAAAGGCTATTTGAAGGCAGAGGTGGACGTGCAGATGCAACGGGATACCGTCATCCGCAGCGCCGTCCGCGTGAACTTCGCTGTGAACAAGGGCAAGAAAATCCGCATCTCCAAAATCAACTACATCGGCAACGGAGAAATCAAGCCCATGAAACTGGCCAAGAACATGAAGGAGACCCATGCCAATACCTGGTACAACTTCTTCAAGTCCAAAAAGTTCAAGGAGAAGGAGTATCAGAACGACAGAAAAACCGTGCTGGATGCTTTCAACGAGGCCGGTTACCGCGATGCCCGCCTGGTGCGCGACTCCGTGTATTTCCTGCCGGACGGCCGGCACCTGAATATCGACATGGAGTTTGAACAGGGCCGCAAGTACTATTTCCGAAACATTACCTGGACGGGTAACTCCGTGTATCCGTCAGAGGTCCTGAACAATATCCTTCAGGTGAAGAAGGGCGATGTGTACGACCTGGTCACCATGCAGAAGCGCCTGCATGGCGGCGGCAAGGAAAACGAGTACGACGTGTCCAAGCTGTATCGTGACAACGGTTACCTTTTCTTCAACCTTACGCCGGTGGAAGTGAATATCCAGAACGACTCCGTCGATGTGGAAATGCGTATTTCGGAGGGCAAGCCGGCCATCCTGAACGAGATTATCATCAACGGTAACGACCTCACCAACGAGCGTGTGGTGCGCCGTCAGCTCATGACCCGTCCCGGCTATCTGTTCAGCCAGTCGGACTTCGAGCGTTCCATCCGAGAAATCGCTTCCATGGGCCAGTTCGACCCGGAAGCCATCATGGGGGCCGGCGGATATTCCATCGTCCCCAACCAGATTAACAACACCGTTGACATCGTGTATAACCTTAAGGAGAAACCTTCTTCTCAGTTGGAACTCTCCGGTGGTTGGGGCGGTAATACCTTCGTGCTCACGGCGGGTGTCAGTTTTAACAACTTCTCTACGCGCCGCATCCTGGAAAAAGGCGCCTGGCGGCCGGTTCCGCTGGGTGACGCCCAAAACCTGGCCTTCCGTTTCCAGACCAACGGCCGTTATTACACCACCCTCAGCGCCAGTTTCACAGAGCCCTGGCTGTTCGGTAAAAAACCTACCTCCCTCAGCATATCCGGGTACTATTCCCGTATGACGGACTCCTACCTGGCCATCGGTATCCTGTCCACGGACAAGATGTTCGAGGTGTTCGGTTTCAATGCCGGTCTGGGTACGCGCCTCAAGTGGCCGGACAACTATTTCGTCCTGTACAACAACTTGAGCTGGCAAACGTATAAGCTCACCAACTGGACCAACAGTTACTTTGCCTTCAACGACGGTGTATCCCACAACCTGAGTTATACTATCTCTCTCACGCGTAACTCCACGGACCAGCAAATTTACCCGCGTACCGGTTCGGAATTCAGCCTGTCGCTGCAACTTACCCCGCCGTACTCCCTGTTCCGCAGATACACCTACGAGGATGGCAAGAAAGTGCCTGTCAACAGTTGGAAGGACGTAGATTATGACGATTGGACCGCTGCTCAGCGCTACAAGTGGATCGAGTACCACAAGTGGAAGTTCAACGGTACCGTGTATGCCAAACTGGTGGGCGACCTGGTGCTCATGACCCGTGCGCAGTTCGGTTACCTGGGTTACTACAACCGCAACTGGGGCTATTCTCCCTTCGAGAACTTCCAGGTGGGCGGCGACGGTATGTCGGGTTACATGACCTATGGTGCAGAAATCATCTCCCTGCGTGGTTACGAAGACTATTCCTTGACTCCGCGTAAACTTACTCCCTATAGCCAGAATGGTTTGAGTTACGCCGGTAACGTCTTTGACAAGTTTACGGTGGAACTCCGTTACCCGGTTATCCTGCAGCCGCAGAGCACTATCTTCGTGCTGGCCTTCCTGGAAGGCGGTAACTGCTGGAGCGATATCCGTGAATTCAACCCGTTCCAGATCAAGCGAAGCGCCGGTGTGGGTGTGCGTGTGTTCCTCCCGATGATCGGTCTGCTGGGTGTGGACTGGGGCTACGGCTTCGACGGCGGTACTACCGGCGGCAGCCACTTCCACTTCGTCCTAGGTCAACAATTCTAACACCATTTGTCATTTCGAGCTTGTCGAGAAATCTCATACAGAAACAATTAATATTAGAGGATATGAAAAAACTTATTGTCATCGCCCTTGCGGCCTTTGCAACCTTCACCCTTTCCGCCCAGACCATCGGCAAGGTGAACTTCAATGAACTCGTGATGCTGATGCCGGAAATGGATACCGCCCGCGAGGCCATCAACGCTTCCCAGAAAGAAGCCGAAGAAACCTACTCCGCCATGGTGGAAGAATATCAGGGCAAGATGAGTCAGTATCAGCAGAAGCAGGCCAGCTGGACGGCTGCCATCCGCGAATCCAAGGAGCGTGAGCTCATGGAAATCCAGAACCGCATCCAGGAATTCCAGCAGTCCATCTCCCAGGAACTCCAGCAGCAGCAGAATCAGCTTACGGCTCCCATCCAGGAGAAAGCCGCCAAGGCTGTGAACGACATTGCCAAGGCAAAAGGCATCACTGTCCTGTTCGATGTTTCCCAGGCCCTTTACTTTGACGAGTCCAAGGTGATCGACCTCACCGCAGACGCCCGCAAGGCACTGAACATCCCGGCCGACCGCACCCTGGAAAGCCTGCAGGCAGAACTCCAGGCACAGGCTCAGGCCGCTCAGGCCGCTGCCGCCAAGTAATTCAACCGATCTCGGTACAAAAAAGGAACCGACCCTGCTGGGCCGGTTCTTTTTGTAGTTGTTTTTCTCTGGGAACAATCTAGGCGCGCCTAGATTGTTCCTTGCTCGAGCATGGCGGTTGCAACTTTCATGAAGCCGGCGATGTTGGCGCCTTTCACATAGTCCACGGTGCCGTCCGGCTGGGTGCCGTACTTCACGCACTGCTCGTGGATGCTCTTCATGATGAAGTGGAGTTTGGCATCTACCTCTTCTCCGCTCCAGGAGATGTGCTCCGCGTTCTGGGTCATTTCCAGACCGGAAGTCGCAACACCACCTGCGTTCACGGCCTTGCCGGGAGCGAAGAGGATGCCATTGTGCTGGAAGAAGTGGATGGCATCGGGCTGGCAGCCCATGTTGGACACTTCGCAGCAGCACCAGCAACCATTGGCCTTGAGTTCCTTGGCGTCTTCCTCGGAAAGTTCGTTCTGGAAAGCGCAAGGCAGGGCGATATCCACGGGAATGCTCCAGCTCTTCTTGCCGGCGGTGAACTTGGCCTTGCCGGGGAATTTGTCGGCCATATCCTGTACCTTGTTGCGGTTGGAGGCACGCATAACCAGCATGTAGTCAATCATTTCCGGGGTGATTCCTTCCGGGATTTCGCACACGCCGTCCGGGCCGCTGATGGCAACCACCTTAGCGCCCAGTTCGCGGGCCTTGATGGCGGCGCCCCAGGCAACGTTACCGAAGCCGGAGAGAGCGACCTTGCAGCCCTTGATGTCCTTGCCGGCCTTCTGGAGAAGGTGCTGGGTGAAGTAGAGTGCGCCGAAACCGGTGGCCTCCGGGCGCAGGATGGAACCGCCCCAGGTGCCGCCCTTGCCGGTAAGAACGCCGGTGTTGTACTGGCGGGCCAGTTTCTTGTACATGCCATAGAGGTAACCGATTTCACGGCCGCCCACACCTACGTCGCCGGCGGGAATATCCTGGTCCGGGCCGATGCAGTTCCACAGCTCCAGCATGAAAGCCTGGCAGAAACGCATGATTTCGTCGTTGGATTTTCCTACAGGGTCGAAGTCCGAGCCGCCCTTGGCGCCACCCATCGGCAGGGTAGTGAGTGCATTCTTGAAGGTTTGTTCAAAGCCCAGGAATTTGAGCATGGAAGGCGTGACAGCCTTGTGGAAACGGAGACCTCCCTTATAAGGGCCGATGGCACTGTTGAACTGGATGCGGTAACCGGTATTGGTCTGTACCTCGCCGCGGTCGTCGATCCAGGTAACACGGAACGTAAAGATGCGGTCCGGTTCCACCAACCGTTCAACAATCTTGGCTTTCTCAAACTCAGGGTGCTGGTTGTACACCTCTTCGATGGATTCCAGCACTTCCTGCACAGCCTGCAGATACTCCTTCTCCAAGGGATACTTGGCCTGAAGGCGTGCCATGATGTCAGTTGTTTTCATTACAAAAACGATGTTTTAGTGTTATGGGTTAAAAATAAAAGGAATTCACTTCAATTCCGTTACAAATGTAAAGAAATTAAACGACTTTGCCAAGAATTCTTTTAAAAGAATCTTTTTGAAAACAAGATGATTTCTCGGGATAAATGCTTATCTTTGTTGACTAAACCGAATTAACCATTTTTTACATGAGAAAACTGGTATTTGCGCTATTAAGTCTCTCGTTGCTCCTGATGGTTTCCTGCGAACAGCGGCGGTCCAAGGGAGCCCTGCTACTGGAGAATTACGCGCTGGTAACGATTCCTGCTCCGGACCTTTCAGGAATCACGGATAACGGAAAAGAGGTTCTGAACTTATACCGCTTTGCGGCAGACCAGGCCGATGCCATCTACTGGGAGCAGAGTTTTGGTCCCAAGACCACCTTCGACGACCTGCAGGACCCTGCAGTGAAGGCCTTCGCGGACATCAACTATGGCCCGTGGAACCGCATCGACAACCAGCCTTTCCTGGAAGGGTATGGCCCCATGCCCGCCGGCGCACGCTTCTACCCGGAAGACATGACCGACGCGGAATTCGAGGCCCTGGAAAACCCCGACAAGTATAGCCCGTACACGCTCATCCAGCGTGCCGATGACGGCTCCCTGAAGGTGGTTTGGTATCACGATGCCTATCAGGCCCAGGTGAAGAAAATGGCCGATATCCTCCGTGCCGCCGCGGGCATCACCATCAAGGCCAGCGTACGCGAGTACCTGCTCAAGAAGGCGGATGCCCTCCTGACGGACGACTATTATGAGAGTGAGAAGGCCTGGCTGGATATGACGGACAGCAAGATGGACCTGGTAATCGGCCCCAACGAGGCCATTGACGATGAACGCTACGGCCTCAAGAATTCCTACGGCGCCTATGTGCTGTTGAAGAACCTGGACCGTACCGCCAGCCTCCAGTCCCTGAGCCAGCGTCTGCCGGAGTTGCAGGCCTCCCTGCCGGGCGATGCCATCTATCACTCCTTTGTGCCGGGTGAGGAATCGAACATTTTCTCCTGCGACGTCATTTATTACGGCGGATATACCAACGCCGGCTACAAGGTGATCGGCATTAATTTCCCGTACGATACCCGCGTGCAGGAGGAGTTCGGTACCCGTACCATCCTGTTCGACAATATCATCCGTGAGAAATTCAACCGCACGGTGTTCCCGGCCGGCATGCTGCTGTTCGAAGGACAGGACTGCGCCCACCTGGACGCCAACGCATTCTATTGGAATATCGTGTTCCGCGAGGTAGCCAAAGGCCTGGGCGTGAAGGAAACCATCACCGGTAAAGGTGCGGTCTCCACTGCGCTGGGGAACGAGGCACTCACCCTGGAAAAGGCCAAGTCCAACGTGCTGGGTGCCTACCTCTGCGCCCAGGAAGTGGAAAACCACCGCGTGGATGCCCTCATCATGAAGCCGGATGTGCTCGTCACCTTCGTAGCCAATATCATCCGCTCGACGCGTTTCGGCTTCGGTGATGCCACCGGCCGCGCCAACCTGCTCATTTACAATTATCTCTCTGAGCAGGGGGCTATCACCCGCAAGGCTTCCGGCAAATATGGCATCGACTATAACAAGATGGAGAAGGCCATTGCCGATTTAGGCGCCCAGATCCTGAAACTCCAGGCCATGGGAGACCATGACGCCGCCCAGGAGTTCGTGAACAAGTATGCCGTGGTGGCCTCTACCATCAAGGCTGACATCGTGAACCTGGAACTGGAGCACATTCCCGTAGATATCCGTATCGCTTACGAAAAATAAAAGTATCAATATTTATGAAGTTCAATGCTAAATATATGGTATTTCTGCCGCTGGTGCTGGCAATTACCATATTCCTCTGGGCCGTTCCGGTATCGTTCTTCGGAATTGAGTCCCTGACGGTTGTACAGCAGCGTGTAATCGCCCTGTTCGTATTCGCAGCCCTCATGTGGATCTTTGAGATCATTCCCAACTGGTCCACGTCGCTGCTGGTGATTGTGATTTCCCTGCTCACCGTATCCAACAAGGGTATCGGCCTTTTCTGCGACCCGCAGTACGGCACGCTGGTGCCTTACGGCCGTATCATGGCCTCCATGGCCGATCCCGTGGTGATGCTGTTCCTGGGCGGCTTCGTGCTGGCTATCATGGCCGAGAAATATGGCCTGGATGTCACTTTGGCACGCGCCCTCCTGAAACTCTTCGGCACCAAGCCGGAAATCGTGCTGCTGGGCTTCCTCATCATGATTTCCGTGTTCTCCATGTTCATGAGCAACACCGCTACCGCCGCCATGATGCTGGCCCTGCTTACGCCGGTGCTTTCAAAGCTCCCTGCAGACGATAAGGGTAAAATCGGCCTGGCACTGAGTATCCCGGTAGCCGCCAACCTCGGTGGTATCGGCACGCCCATCGGCACGCCGCCCAATGCTACGGCCAAGGGCGCCCTGGAACAGGCTGGTATCGATGTTTCCTTCGGCGAATGGTGCGTTCACATGATTCCCTACGTGATCATCATGATTGTGATTGCCTGGATACTCCTGCGCTTCATGTTCCCGTTCAAAACCAAGAAACTGGTCCTGGAAATCCCTGAGAGCAAGCAGAAGAAAGATTGGAAGCTGTATGTGGTGTGGATTACCTTCGTGGGTACCATCCTGCTGTGGGCAACCGAGCAACTCACCCATATCAACTCCAACATCGTGGCCCTCATACCGCTGGGTGTATTCACCGCAACCGGTCTGTTCGGCAAGGAAGAAATCAAGGAAATCAACTGGAACGTGCTGTGGCTGGTAGCCGGTGGATTCTGCCTGGGTTATTGCCTGCAGGACACCGGTCTTGCCAAGGTGCTCATCCAGGCTATTCCGTTCGGCAGCATGAGCGTGGTGTTGGTGCTGGTGGTCGCCGGTCTGGTGTGCTACCTGCTGTCCAACTTCATCTCCAACTCCGCAACGGCTGCGCTGCTGATCCCTATCCTCATCGTGGTTGCCAACGGTATGGCAGACCCGGCAGCTGCCAACAACGCCGAATTCCTGGCCCTGGGTGGCACTTCCGCCATGATTATCTTCATCGCCGTGTGCGCATCCATCGCCATGCTGTTCCCCATTTCCACGCCGCCTAACGCCATCGCGTCCGCTACCGGCATGGTGGAAACCAAGGATATGACCCGAGTAGGTCTGGTGATTGGCTTTATCGGCTTTATCCTGGGTTATTTCTGGCTGACCAAGTTATTCCCGTTTGCTTAGTATGGCTTGTCATTCTGAGCGTAGTCGAAGAATCTCATACCTATGAAAAAAACATTACTTATCACAATGGCAGCGCTGCTCACCGGCAGCGCCGCTTTTGCGCAGGATGCTCCCGTAGAGGAGAAGCCCTCGCACTTCAAACTGTACGGTTTCGTCCGTAACTATCTGACCGCCGATAGCCGCGCCGTAAAAGCCGGAACTGAGGACATGTACTTCTATATGCCCCAGGACAAGGAAATGTCCAAAGGCTTCGACAGCAATGACGGATTCAACTGGCGTTTCGTTTCACTGACCTCCCGCCTTGGCCTGGACGTTTCCGGCTACAAGTGGGGACGCATGGGCATCGGTGCAAAAGTGGAGGCCGATTTCTACTACCTCAGCGGTTCCGTGCCCACCTTCCGCCTGCGTCAGGCCTTCATGAAGCTGGACTGGGACAACAGCCGTTGGTCACTTACCCTGGGCCAGACCTGGCATCCCATGGCCGTGGATTTGCCGCACATGAACAACCTGGAAAGCGGAGCTCCGTTCAATCCCTTCAACCGCAGCCCGCAGGCCCGTGTGGACCTCTCTCTGGGTGGTGGCTTCAGCCTCACCGCCAGCCTCCTGTACCTGAACCATTATCTGCCCACTGGCCCGGATGGCAAGAGCAAGGATTACTTCAAGTATGGTCTGCCGGAGTTCTACTTTGGCGCCAACTTCCAGAATGCCTATTTCCTGGCCCGCGTAGGTCTGGATATGGTGAACCTCCGTCCTTACCGCACGCATGCCGACTGGCGTGTGGCGGGTGACAATCCTCCCACCATCGAGGTGAAGAGCCTGCTCACCACCGTTTCCCCGTTCGTGTTCTTCCAGTACACCAAGGGCAAGTTCCAGCTGCGCGCCAAGAGCATTCTGGCCCAGGCTGGAGAGCACATGAACCTCCTGTCCGGATATGGTGTTCACAGCTATAACAACGACGGTACCATCACTTATACCCCCATGCAGACCTGGGCCTCCTTCGTGAGCGCCTCTTATGGTAAAAAAGTTCAGGTAATGGGTATGCTGGGCTACATGCAGCAGCTGGGTACCACGCAGGACCTGGTGGACAATCAGTTGTGGCTCAATACGGCTGCCGATACCCGCATCCAGCAGGCCTTCCGCGCCACGCCTACCATCGCCTGGAACCTGGGCAAGTTCACCGTTTCGCTGGAGTACAACATCACCGCCGCCCAGTTTGGCAACACCACAGCCGCCGGTTTCAACGCCAACGCTGCCCGTGATCTCCGTGGCATGTTCAAACCCGCCGAGATGCACTGGATTGTGAACCACCGTTTCATCTGCATGACCAAGTTTACTTTCTAGCCTAATCGGCATGGAGATTTTGCCTCGCTCAGGTTCTGGGCGAGGTTTTTTTTGTATTTGCCAAAAAATATCGATAAATTTGAAAGTTCACTGTGACTGATAGCCTATGCATGTTCGATCCCTTCCAGTCTTGTGGGCGCTGGCTTTGCTGGTGACGGCCTGTTCAGAAGACCTGTCGTCACCGGAAATACCTCGTCCTGTCGTTAATCAAATACGCATATCTGAGGATAGTCAAGATTATTTTGATTTGGGCCTGAACTTGCCCAAAGAGGGTGCTTCGGACCAGATCGCCTTCAAAGCGACCGCTCCCTGGGTCAGCTCTTTTACGGATGTGTCGGCCACTGAGTGGCTGACGGTGGATCCTGTCTCGGGAGAGGCGGGCAACATCGAGATGAGCATTACAGCCCGTGCAAATGCCGGAGAGGAACGTTCCACCACCCTGATTTTGCAATGCGGTGCGGTTAAAAAACGTCTTGCAATCTATCAGGAAGGAACGGCCATCGATCCCACCAAGGTCCAATCCGTCACCCTGAACAAGACGGAACTTCTCATGGCGCCCGGGGACGTGGAGGAACTGGTAGCCACCGTGTTGCCTGCAACAGCACCGCAAACGGTGAGCTGGAGCGTTTCCGATGATAGCGTTGTGCTGGTGGACCAGGGTACGGTTCTCGCCGTGGGTGAGGGTACGGCCACCATTACCGCCACAGCCGGCGGCAAGAGTGCAACCTGTCAGGTAACGGTTGCCAGCTATATCTTCAAGATCAGTCCCACCACGGTAGAGATGGATGTGGACGGTGGCGATATCAGCATTACCGTCACCTGCACGGGCGGCTATCACCTGAGCAGCTTCCCGGACTGGGTGACCAACACCACGCCGGAAAACAACGGCCATGTATACACCTTCCACGTGGAGGCCAATCCCGGCACGGAAGCGCGGTCCGGTGTTGTTGCCTTCTGTGACGATATAGGCGTCTGCCTGTCCTGCGTCATTACGCAAAAAGGCAAGGAAACCGACACCACGGAAGGTGGTAACGAAGACATAGATGACGGTGACCCTATAAACTGGTAAGAATATGAGAAAGTGTAGTTTATACCTTTTTGCAGCCTTTGTCTGCGGCCTCGTATCCTGCCAGAGAAGCATGGAGGAGGCCATCGCACCCAATGCCTCGTTGACGCAACTCACTGCAACCACCGAGGGTGAAGCCGTTACCCGCACCCTTCTGGAGGAGGGAAATAACGGTACATCGTCCGTCCTGTGGAGCGAAAATGACGCCATTTCCGTCTTTATCGACGGCGATACCAAGGCCCGGGTCTTTTCCCTGAAAGAAGGTGCAGGCACCAAAACGGGCGTGTTCCAGGGAGAGGGGAGTGGCAGCAATTACCTGGCTTTCTACCCTGCGTCCATGGATCCGTCGCTTTCTGACGGCAATGTTGTCCGTTTCACCCTGCCTGCCGAGCAGCAATACGTCCCCGGCAGTTTTGAGAACGGGGTGTACCCTATGCTGGCGCAAGCCGCCTCCGGAAATCTCCCGTTCCATAACCTGGCATCGGTGCTCCGACTCTCCATCAGCGGAACGCAGGAAGTGACCCGCATCGTTTTCCGTAGCGCCCATCCCGCCATCAAAGTTTCCGGCCCCGCGATGGCCAATATGGATGACGGCCTTGTCATGGGCGAGGATGCCCTGGACAGCCTGGTGCTGAACGCCAGTGTACAACTCAAGGAGTCGGAACCTACCCATTTCTATCTGGTGCTGCCCCCTCAGACTTATGCCGATGGTTTCACGGTCCGGGTGTACGATCACGACTATTACATGGAAAAGGCCTATACCCAGGACTTTACCATTCAGCGTTCGAAACTTCACAAGGCCGATGCTTTCGTGTTCCAGTATGAGGTGGAACCGGATCCCAATGCCTACCTGACCCTGGACAAGGAGGAACTGATCTATGGGCCGGAAATAGGTACGTTCCCTATCGTCGTTTCTTCCAATACCAAGTGGAAAGCGTCCTCCGCCGAGTCCTGGTGCTCGGTGGCTCCGGAAAGCGGGGAGGGGAATGCCACCATTTCGGTCCAGGCTCAGGCCAACGACTCGTCCCAGGCACGCCAGACAGAGATTACCATTTCTTCCCGGGATGGATTCATTGTGAGGAAGGTGGTGGTCATCCAGTCCGGAAAACAGGAAGAAGAGGAGGGAGACTGGAAGACCCTGGAGTTCTACCATCGGTCGCTATTCATGCGTTTCACGGCCACCTGGTGCGGTTACTGTCCCATCATGAACCATTCGGTGCAGATGGCACAGGAACTGGCCCCAGGCAAGATTGAACACCTGGCCCTTCATGGTGGCGGAAGTGACTTGCAGTTTGAAAGTGTCAACCCGCTCATGGACCAGTATGCCATCGAGGGTTTCCCTACCGGTATCATGGACGGCCGGGCCCTTATTGAGAATTATGCCTCCGAGTACGCCTCGCAGCTCATCGTAGGCGCCCTACAGGAAACGGAACAGACCTATGGTACCAAAACCGGTCTTGGAATCAGTTCCACCCTGGATGGACGTTCTGTCGACATGGATGTTACCGCTTATGTGAAAGAGGCCGGTCAGTACAAACTGACAGTGGTGCTGGTGGAAGACAATATCATGTCCGCCCAGGTGGACTATGTAGACGGAAACGACCCGTATTACATTCATAACGGAGTGGCCCGCATCGCCGTTACGAACATTTTGGGTGAGGCCTTCTCCATGGGCACCAATGAGGAAAAGGCCTTCCATTATACGGTAACAGTACCTTCCCCTTACGTTTTGCAGAATATCCGGGTATTGGCCTATATCCATAAGCCCTTTGGTTCACAACCCGTTATCCAGGGAGGCAACTATGGAGACTATTATGTAGACAACTGCGCGAGCGCCCTTCTGGGTGCCACCCATAAAGTAGCCCTGGTAGGCGGCACGGGCGGGGGAGATGACCCTGGCGAGGGTACCGGAGGGGACGGCAACGAGGGAATCACTCCCGGAGATGACATTGACGTAGAATAAAGGAGGGACATACCATGAAACAGACAAGATTTGCCATAGCACTGATATTCCTTCCGCTGCTGGCTGCCTGCAGCCGGGACCTCCTGGAGAAAGACACGGAACCCGTTGGGGGAAAGACCCTGATTGCTACCCTGGAAGGGGGGAAAGACACAAAAACCTACCTGGCCGGCCCGGAAGACGGTATTTACTATCCTTTCTGGTCTTCCCAGGACCAGCTGGCCGTATATGCCGACAACCTTACCTCTCCGGACAAGTACACGCTGGTTGAGGGCGCAGGTACGGCTAAGGCATCGTTCAAGGGACTCATCAGCGGCAATAAGTTGGTGGGTCTGTATCCTTACAGTTATTGCGCTCCGGAAGGGCATAAGGACAACCTCCTCACGCTGGAGCTTCCCGCAGAGCAGGCCTATGCGCCCGGCACTTTTGCCGAGAACACCTTCCCGATGCTGGCCGTCGGCCCTGCCTCGAACCTTACCTTCATGAACCTCGGCGCTGTGCTTAAGCTGTCACTGACGGGTGAATCTATCGTCAGCTCCATTGTTTTCACGGCAGCAGACCCCGCCATGAGCGTGAGCGGAAAAGCCACCGTGCGAACGGATTATACGACGGCCCCGGAACTGGTCATGGAAGAGGGCGGAAGTCCGTCGGTTACCTTGGAGTGCGGAAGCGTCCAGCTGGATCCCCAAATCCCTACGGACTTTTTCATGGTCCTCCCTGCCGGCACCTATAAGGGCGGATTCACCGTCCAGGTGAAAACCTTCACCGGAGACATTACCAAAACGGCTAAGGCCGATATTACTTTCCTGCGCTCCCAGCTGCGGGCCATCCCGACCTTCGAGGCCTCTGCCTCCGGCGAAATTGACCCGGACCACCTGCCTTACAACCAGATCTGGTATAAGACCCAGGATGGATATTCCCTGTACTTTGATCCGGAAGGTTTTGATGCCAGTCTGGAATCCAATACATACGATGGCGAGTGGGGAGTCCTTACTTTTGACGGCCCTGTAACCAGGATTGGTAATTTGGAGGAATGGCTTACGCCGTTTGACAGTGGGCGCGTAACCGATATCCGCCTTCCTGACTGCGTGAAAACCATCGGCATGGGTGTGTTCTACAATGCAAAGATTACCTCGTTCCGGACCCCGGCTTCCCTTTCGGAGGTGGGGATGTCCGCCTTTGGCAGGAATTGCCTTACACGCATTTACGGAAAATGGGCTTCGGAGGATGAGCAGGCCCTGATTCTCTCCGATGGATCGCTGGCAGCATATGCCCTGCAAACGTTGGAATCCGATTTGGTCATCCCCGATGGCGTTACTTCTATCTCTTCCTATCTATTCCAGTATCAGGAAAGATTGGAAACGGTAACACTTCCGTTCAGTGTCACGGCGATAGGAGAGAGTGTCTTTACCTATTGTTCGTCTCTTCGTGAGTTCAAGGGAGAGAGTACTCTGATTTACGACAGCCGGTCACTGGTAACCAAGTCACGCGATCTGGTGGCTGTCGCCGGCGGCGGTCTGGCCGATTACGTGTGCCCGGAGGACATCATCATGAATCCGGATGTGTTTGATGGTTTGACTGAACTAAAATCGATTACTTTCCCCAATTCCCTGAAGAGTCTCTGGTATGGGCCCGCTACGTTTGGCAGTTGTGAGAATCTGGAGTTCTTCTATGGCTCCGGAACGACGGAAGACCATCATGGTTATTATTTAACCTATAATGATATTGGGAATGCGCTGTATTATTTAACCCCGGTTTGCCCTGCGGATTACAAGCCCAAAGGCTTGGGTGCCATCAAGAGTATGTGCGGGAACAAGCGTATAGAGCGTCTTACCCTGGAGGACGAAGTGACCTATGTAGAGTCTCGTGCATTCATGAACATGGAGAGTCTCCGTTACCTGCGACTTTCCAGTGGCATCACTTCCCTTGGGCGGAATGCCTTTGGCTATTGCAGCCGGCTGGACAGTCTGTTCGTCAGGTCTTATTCTCCTCCGTCCTATTCGGAAGACTCCTGGGGCCACTTTGGGCACGATGGGCTTCATATCTTCGTGCCTGCCGGATTCGAAGACCAGTATAAGAGTGCTCCAGGCTGGTCCAACTACGCCCAGTATATCGAAGGCTACTATTATAACGACCTGGAAGATGTTGACTACTACATCTCCAGCGACTATTCCCAGGATGGCAAAGTGACTACTTTGCAGGAGGCCACGGAGGGTGCCGGTATCGAACTGGTGCTCATGGGGGATGCCTTCAGCGACCGTCAGATTGCGGACGGCACCTACGATGTCGTCATGGGAAAAATGATGGAGGCTTTCTTCAGTGAGGAGCCATATACCACCTACCGGCATCTGTTCAACGTGCACTCGGTTAAGGTGGTTTCCGCGACGGAGGGCTATGAGCATGGTGGCCAAACGCTGGGCGGTTACTTTGGGGAAGGCACCCATGTGGGCGGTGATGACAACACCTGTATGCAATATGCCCTGAATGTCGTTCCGGAGGCAAAGATGGATAACACGCTCATTATCGTGGCTATGAACTCTCCGGCTTATGCCGGCACCTGCTGGATGTACTATTGTCTGAAGGGTGATTATGGCCAGGGGCTCTCGGTGGCCTATTTCCCGATTGGGGAGGATGACGAAGGCCTTGCACGACTGGTTCACCACGAGGCCGGCGGCCACGGTTTCTCCAAACTGGCCGACGAATATGCCTACGAATCCCAGGGCACCATCCCGCAGGAAGAGATAGATGATGCGATGCAGATGGTGCCTTATGGCTGGTGGAAGAACGTCGACTTTACCAATGATCCCACTCAGGTGAAGTGGAGTCATTTCCTTGCCGATGAGCGCTACCAGTACGACGGACTGGGCTGCTTCGAGGGAGCCTTTACCTACTGGAAAGGCGCCTGGCGTCCCACGGACAACAGTATTATGCGCTATAATTATGGTGGGTACAACGCTCCGTCCCGGGAATCCATCTGGTACCGTATCCATAAACTGGCATACGGGGAGGAGTGGGTCTATGACTATGAAGATTTCGTTGCGTACGATGTCAAAAACCGCAAGACCGCGGGCAGTGCAGCTACGTCCGGACACGGGGTGCTGCGGACGATGGAACCCACGCATCCGCCGGTGGTGGTTCCGCGCCGTTGGAATGAGCCGGCTCCTTCCACGGGCGTATCGACTGCATCTTCGGCCTATAGGCGATGATTTCCAAACGCCTCATACTCATTCTTCTTGCGCTCATGCCCATTGGGGTATGGGCGCAGGATTTGGGATGGGGGCGTCTGAACGGAGGAGTGGAGTCCAACACCATCTGGTATGTCGCCGGAGGTGTCCGCTCCAACAATTACGTGAAACTGGACTATGTCCGCGGCCGTTTTGGCGCCGGCATTCAGGCCGAGTATTACCCCCGTCCGCTGCTGGGATATGACAGCAATCTCAAGGGCATCGGCCTTCCGGGAAAATACCTTAGCTGGACCGATCGCTTATGGAGCGTCACCGCGGGCGATTTTTACGAGCAGTTCGGCACCGGTATAGCGCTGCGTTGCTGGGAAGACCGCGCCCTGGGCTGGAACAACTCCCTGGGGGGTGGACGTGCTACTTTCCGGACCCCCAATGACCTGTTTTCCATGAAGTTACTGGGTGGCTGGCGCCGGCAGGGCCTTTGGTATGGCGCCGACTGGCTGACCGGTACGGAACTGGCTTTTCATTTTGGCGGTTGGGACCTGCAGGGGAGTGGCGTGTATAAACGTTGTGCGGTGGAAGACGGCATGCAGACCGAGTATGCCTGGAGCGCCCTGGCCGCTTATACCGGCGGCGGTTTCAATGTCCAGGCAGAATGGGTGGGTGTGCGGGGTGGAAACGCACAGACCCTGGAGCTGGGCTATGCCTACAAGCGTTTTTCATCGTCCCTCAAAGTGCGCCGCCTGGAGAATATGTTAGACTTGATGGGCATGAACTATCTTCCCTCCCTGAGCCAGGAGCAGCACTACATGCTGGCCTCGTTAAATCCGTACACCACCTTCGCCGCAGGTGAGCTGGGCGGCAGCCTGGATCTTTTTTATCGGCTCAAGACCTGGAAATTCCACCTGAGCGGTACTTATATCTGGACGCTGCCCCAGGCCCTGGAGAATCATACCGTGCTGCGGATGGGCTACCGGGAGGTGAACCTGGATGTGGAGAAACGCTGGACCCGCCGTTTCAAAACTACGGCCTTCGTGAGCATCCAGGAGTATTCTCCCTCTCACGGGGAGCGGAACGGTACTGACATACAGAACGTGTTCGTACTGGACGCAAGCGTCAAGACTACCCGTACACTGACCTTCCGCGGACAGCTTCAATATCTTTATTCCCAGGAACTTACGCGTGACTGGGTGGCGGCTTCACTGGAACTGGTTTCTGTGGATGGCTGGGCGGTCCACGTGCAGGATATGTATAACCACGGTGACACCAAGGAACATTATTACAATGTCGGTGGCTCCTGGACCCGCTCCGGCTTCAAGGTGGACCTTTCCTATGGCCACCAGCGTGCCGGTCTGGTGTGTTCGGGCGGTGTGTGCCGCTGGCAGCCGGAATATACCGGAGGCATGTTACGATTGTCTTATAATTTTTAGAATAGATGAAAAAACTCTTACTGCTGCTTTTTGTGCCTGTTTTGCTTTCCGCCTGTACCGGCCGGAAAGACGACCCCGTTCCAGAGACGAAGCCCGATACGCCCGTTACGCCTTCGGGCGGAGAGGAAGAGGGAAAAGTCTTCTTCCGCAGGGCCCTGGCCATGGATTTTACAGCCGACTGGTGCCAGTATTGCCCGCAGATGGCAAAGGCTTTGAAAGAGGCCCAGCAGCTTCGGCCCGGAAGGATTGTGGATATGTCGGTCCATGTGAATGACAATCTTGCCCTGGAACAGGCGAACGACCTTGTCAGCATGTTTGGCATAGATGGTCTTCCATCGCTGGTCTTCGACATGGACAAGGCCACGCTGTTCAACGTGCAGAAGTCGTCCCGCTTTACCAGTTATGTGGACAAAATGAGTTCGCAGGAAGCCTGTGGCATTGCTATCAGCTGGAAGAACGGAAAGGTGGACGTGAAAGTAAAGACGGCTGTGGCTGGCACCTACAAACTGGCAGTCGCCGTAGTGGAAGACAAGATTATTACCAACCAGACGGGATATGGCAGCAATTATGAGAATGACTCGGTCGTCCGCAGTTTCCTGTCTTCAAAGGTGGACGGGGATAGCCTGGGCTCCTTGAAAGCCGGAGAGGAGGTGAACAAGACCTTTTCCCAGGCTGCCGCAGACAACCAGCGCATCGTGGCTTATGTGCTGAAGGGTGGCAAATGCGTGAATGCCGTAACCTGTAAGGTAAATGAACAGATTGCATACACTTATGAAGAAGATAAGTAGCCTTTTAGCCGCGCTCCTGCTGTGCATCGGGGCGTTCTCGCAGGAAAAAATCCATCCCGCCGACTGGGCCGATGGAAAAACGCCTTACGTGGTTTCCTTCTGGTTCATCAACTGCAAATACTGCCTGGACGAGATGGATGCCATCGCGGAGGTGTACCAGGAGTGGTCCGCCCAGAAGCCTTTCCGCTTCATTGCCGTGTGCACCGACGACAGCCGCTCCGTGGCCCGGGCCAAGGCCATGGTGAAGAGCAGGGGATGGGACGATTTCGAGTTCGTGTACGACACCAACCGCGAGACCGCCCGCGCCATGAACGTAACCTCTTGCCCGTACGTGTTGCTGTACGATAAAAACGGCCGTCTGGTGTACAGCCACCTGGGTTATTCGCCGGGGGACGAAGAGGTCCTTTTTCAAAAAATCAAGGCTTTGCCGTAAAGGAAATATTTGCTATATTTGTAAGTTAACACTAAAAAACCAAAAACCATGGGTGCATTTCATGCTTATGACATCCGCGGAATCTGGGGGAAGGATTGGAACCTGGAAGACGCATATAAGGTGGGATATTTCATCCCCGAACTTCTGAAAACCAACAAGGTGCTGGTTGGCCGCGACTGCCGCCTCTCCGGCAAGGAAATCCACGACGCTCTCATCAAGGGCATTACGGACGCCGGCGCAGACGTTGACGATATCGGCTACAGCTCCACGCCGCTGGTGTACTTCGGTACCGCCAACTACGGCTACAAGGCCTCGGTCCAAATCACCGCTTCCCACAATCCGCCGGAGTACAACGGCATGAAGGTGAGCCGCGAAAATGCCCTGCCCGTAGGCCTGGATACCGGTTTGGGCCAGATCAAGCAGTGGATCGACGAAGGCCGTCCCACGCCGCCCGCCGCCAAGAAGGGCTCCGTGAAGGAAATCGACATCAAGCCGGACTATATCGCCTTCCTCAAGAAGTTCAAAGGGGATTACTCCAACCTGAAGATCGCCTTCGACCTGTCCAACGGAATGGCCACGCTCTTCGCCAAGGAAATCTACAAAGGCGAGAATGCCACCTATCTCTTTGACGATATGGACGGCAGTTTCCCCAACCACGAGCCCAACCCGCTGGTTCCCAAGAACGTAGAGCCCCTCAAGAAGCTGGTGGAAAAGACCGGTGCCGATATCGGCGTCATTTACGACGGCGACGCCGACCGCGTCATGTTCGTGGACGACAAAGCCCGCTTTGTGGCTCCGGACCTGGTCATCGCCCTGATGGCCCGCTATTTCTGCGACGAAAGGGGAGAGAAGAACCCGCGCGTGCTGCAGGAAATCCGTTCCAGCCTGGCCGTGGCAGAGGAACTCCGTGCCAAATACAATGCCGATGTCCACACCTGGCGTGTCGGCCGTGCTTTCGCTGCTCCCAAGCTCCGTGAAATCGACGGTCTGTGGGGTGGTGAACTCGCCGGTCACTATTACTTCAAGGACTTCTTCTATAGCGACAGCGGCATGCTTTCCAGCATCATCGTCCTCCGTATCGTGAGCGCCCTCAAGAAGCAGGGTATCAAACTCTCGGAAGAGATGGACCGCCTCACCGGCTACGAAAACTCCGGTGAAATCAACTACAAGGTAGAGGACAAGAAGGGCGCCATGGATGCCGTAAAGGCCTATTTCGAAAGCAAGGAGACCCCCACCAAGGTGATGGATTTCGACGGCTATCGTCTGGAATTCCCCGGCTGGTGGTTCAATATCCGTCCTTCCAACACGGAGCCTTATCTCCGCTTCATCTGTGAGGCTACCTCGCAGGAACTCCTGAAAGAGAAAATTGCCCAGGCGGACGCCATTATTGTGGGCCAGTTCGGCGGCAAGCGGTAACGGATGAAGAAAATAATCGTACTTCTTTTAGCGGCTGTGTGCGTCTTCCTGCCTGTTTTCGCGCAGGAGGACCACACGGCCGACTCTTTGCGCCATGCCTTCGGTCGGCAGGAAGTGAAAACCAATACCCGCGTGGGGACCGACTACGCGGATACGCTGGATACCGGTAACCCTGCCGTTAAGGTGGTGCTATACGACAACGGTACTTATCGGTACGTAAAAGACCCTTCCGCCGTTGCCGATACCACGGTATTTACGGAGTTTTGGGACGAGCGTGCGGTAAATCCGTATCGTCAGTCGCCGGACCCCATCCCGGACCAGTTCTCCATCTGGGTGCTGGATTCGCTGGATACTTATTGCTGCCCCTATCAGACCACCGTGCGTTCCAAGTTCGGATATCGGCACGGCCGCAGGCACCAGGGCGTGGATTTGCCGTATCCTACGGGTACGCCGGTCCCGGCCGCCTTCTCCGGCAAGGTGCGTATCTCGGACTATGTGGGCGGCTATGGCAACCTGGTGGTAATCCGTCACGCCAACGGTCTGGAAACCTTCTACGGTCATCTGTCCAAGCGCAACGTAAACACGGGCGATTGGGTGAGTGCAGGCGATATTATCGGCCTGGGCGGCTCTACGGGCCGTTCAACGGGACCGCACCTGCATTTTGAAACCCGCTATAAGGGAGCGGCTTTCGATCCTTCCTGGCTTATCGACTTTGAAACCGGAACGCTGCGTCACCGGTTGCTCAAAGTGCGCAGCTGGTACTTCAACCCCAACCAGCGCTATGTGCAGAATGTGGACGATGAGGACGAAATTTTCCGTACGGACGAGGAAGACCGCGTCATCGCGGAGAAGAAGGCCAAGGAGGAGGCTGCTGCACGCGCCCGGGCAGAGGCTGCAGCACAGAAATACCACACCATCCGCAGCGGCGACACCCTTTCCGGCATCGCCAAGAAGTATCATACCACTGTAAAACGGATTTGTGCGCTCAATCCCGGCCTTACGGATAAGACCGTTCTCAAATTGGGCAGGAAGATTCGCGTGCGCTAGCTATTTGAGCTTGGAATTGTAGTGAGGATGAACTTTTCCTTTCTGTATGTTCTGCAGTTTGGAGGAGATCATCTTCTTGCGTATAGGGGCGGCGTGGTCCGTGAAAAGGTCTCCGTCCAGATGCGACAGTTCGTGCTGGATCATGCGGGCGGCAAAGTTGTCGAATTCCTCCGTCACCTGTTGTAAGTCCTCGTTGTAGTACCGTACGGTCATCTTTTTGGGACGCACCACGTCGCAATAGATGCCGGGAATGCTCAGACAGCCTTCCGAATAAGTGACTTTTTCCTCGCTCTCTTCCAGGATTTCCGGGTTGATGAGCGTGCGGCGGAAGCCCTTCAGGTAATCATAGGTATCCGACACTACGTCGCCGTCCACGATTACGACGCGCAGGCTCACACCAATCTGAGGGGCGGCCAGCCCGCAGCCATCCGCCACCACCAGGGTGTCTTTGAGGTCTTGCACCAGGGCAGCGAGGCCCGCTTTGTCATTCAGGTCTGCCGGGGCAGCCGTTTTGCGCAGGACTTCTGCGCCGTAAAGGTAGATAGGTCTGATCATTTTTTTCTTCTTGTCTTGTTCACGGACAAACTGTCAGGTACGGCCGAGGGATCCACTGCCATGGAACCGCCGTTTTCCCGGTCCAGGTAGCTTTGCAGGATAATGGCGGCCGAAATTTTGTCCACTTCCTTTTTGTCCCGGCGCTGGGAGGCCTTCATGCCGCCGTCTATCATGATGCGGTGAGCCAGTACGGAGGTAAACCGTTCGTCCTCAAGGGTGACGGGCGTGTCCGGAAACGCTTTTTCCAGCTGTTTCAGGAAGGCCTGCACGTCTTTGAGGGCCTCCGACGGGCTGCCGTCCATGTTCACCGGGTAGCCCACTACAAAGCGAAGGATTCTCTCCCGATTGGCGTAATTTTTGAGATAATCTATTAACTTTGTAGAATCAACTGTTTCCAGGGCAGATGCAAAGATGCCAAGAGGATCACTGGCCGCCAGGCCTGTTCTCCTTCTTCCGTAATCTATGCCGATTATTCTGTCCATTTACAGTGTGCAAATATACGAATAATTATGGACAAAGCAGATAAGAAGGCCAGCAACTTGCGTCTTACCCTGGTGGACGCCACTTCCCACGAGCGGCTCTGGAGCCTCCGGTTCTCCAAAACCCGCTTCATCATTGCCAATATCTCCGTGGTAGTGGTGACGTTCCTGGTGATTTTCGGCCTTATCGCTTTCACGCCCATCCGCACGTTCATTCCCGGTTATCCCAATGCCCAGTCGCGCCGGCAGGCCGTCCAGAATGCCCAGCGCATCGACTCGCTGCAAACCCGTATCCTCCAGTGGGAACTGTACACGGAGAATCTCCGCCGTGTGGTGGCCGGGGAGGACCCCATCCGTCTGGATACCCTTATGTTGGGCCGCGAAGGTTCCCGGGCAGTGTCGGATGCCCGCTACCTGGCCATTCGGGATTCCCTTTTACGTGCCGATGTAGTGCAGGAAGAACAATTCGGCGTGTCCTCGGACCGGCGGCGGAACCTGCCCATCGAGGCCATGGCTTTTTATACGCCCGTTAAAGGCGTCGTTTCCAAGGGCTTCGACCGCAGCCTGCATCCCTGGGTGGACATTACGGCGCCCGTAGGCAGCCCGGTAATGGCCGTCCTGGACGGGCATGTGGTCTATACCTCCTGGTCTCAGGATACCGGCTACACGCTGGTGCTCCAGCACGGAAGCGACCTGTTGTCCATTTACAAGAATAACCAGAAATTGCTGCACAAAACCGGAGATGCCGTAAAAGCCGGTACGCCGGTGGCCATGCTGGCCTCCTCATCCTCACTTACCATGGGTAACCACTTACATTTTGAATTATGGTACAAGGGAGCAGCCATGGACCCTGCACAGTATATTAAGTTTTAAATGAAGAATATCGCAATATTAGGGTCCACGGGATCCATCGGGTCACAGACGCTGGACGTGGTGCGGCAGCATCCGTCCCGTTTCTCGGTGTTCATGCTGTCGGCCAACAACAATGCGGAACTGTTGGTGCAACAGGCGTTGCAGTTTCATGTCCCGCATGTGGTCATCTGCAACCCGGACAAGTTTGCACAGGTAAAGGCTGCATTGCCCGGCGTGCAGGTACATCTGGGCATCGAGGCCGCCTGTGAACTGGTGCAGGCCCCCGAGGTGGATGTGGTTGTGGCAGCCATGGTTGGCTTCAGTGGGCTCAAACCCACGCTCGCCGCCATCCGGGCCCAAAAGACGCTGGCCCTGGCCAACAAGGAAACCCTGGTGGCCGCCGGTTCCCTGGTAATGGGGGAGACCGCCCGCCATGGCGCCCGCATTTATCCGGTGGACTCGGAGCATTCGGCCATATTCCAATGCCTGCTGGGTGCGCAGGGCAATCCCGTGCGCCTGATTCATCTTACGGCTTCCGGCGGTCCGTTCCGTACCTGGTCGCGGGAACAGATTGCCGCGGCAACCAAGTCGCAGGCACTGAAGCATCCCAACTGGGACATGGGGGCCAAGATCACCATCGACTCGGCAACCATGATGAATAAGGGATTCGAGGTAATCGAGGCCAAGTGGCTGTTCCAGGTTCCCACCAGCCAAATCCATGTGGTGGTCCATCCGGAATCGGTCATTCACTCCATGGTAGAATTTGTGGACGGCGCCGTCATCGCCCAACTGGGTTGTCCGGACATGCGGCTTCCCATCGCGCTGGCCATGGCCTATCCCGAACGCCTTCCGCTGGAGGGTAAACGCCTGGATTTCAGCGCGCTTAAGGATCTGACCTTCTTTGAACCGGACCGCAGCAAGTTCCCTTGTCTGCAACTGGCGTTCGACGCCATCGAACGGGGTGGCAATATTCCTTGCGCCATGAATGCGGCCAACGAAGCGGCCGTCGCCGCCTATCTGAAAGAACAAATCGGCTTTTACGATATTTCGTCCATTATCGCCCAGGTGATGGCGGAGATTCCCTTTATCGAGAACCCGTCGCTGGAGGCGATATTTGCCACGCATGAGGAAGCCTTCCGCAAAGCCCAGGAACGTATATGAATCCGGTGTTGATGAAAATACTGCAGGTTATCCTGGCATTGTCGGGCCTCATCCTTATCCATGAGGCCGGGCATTTCCTGTGGGCGCGCCTGTTCCGGATCAAGGTGGATAAATTCTTCCTTTTCTTCGATGTGGGGGGCGTCAAGCTCTTCTCCACCCGCATGGCCTGGTTCCGGAAACTGATTCCGGCCTCTGAGCACTGGGAAACGGAATACGGCATTGGCTGGCTGCCCCTGGGCGGCTATTGCAAGATTGCCGGCATGATAGATGAATCCATGGATGTGGAGGCCCTCAAGCAGGACCCGCAGCCCTGGGAGTTCCGTACCAAACCGGCATGGCAGCGCCTGTTCGTCATGAGCGGCGGTGTCCTGAACAACTTCCTCCTGGCCATCGTACTGTTTATCACCATTCTGGCCGTCTGGGGCGATAATTACATGCCCAACAACAGTCCGGTCTATGTAAATGAACTGGGGGAGGAACTGGGTTTCCGCACCGGCGACCGCATCCTGCGCATGGACAATTATGAACCGGACGATTTCCTCTCGCTGCAGGCCGATCTGGCCCGCCGGCAGGTGGAAAAGGTGACGGTCCTTCGCGGGACGGATACCCTGGTTCTGTACATGGATCAGTCGCTGATGGGGGCGGTGGTAAACACGCCCGGCCTCTTCGATATCGCCCTGCCGTTCGTGGTGGACAGCATCATGCCATCGTCCCCCAATTATGCCTCCGAACTGGCAATAGGGGACCGGATTGTGGGGTTGGATGGGGTCGATACTCCTTATTTGCAGGATGCCCAGAAGGTGCTGCGGGCGCATCCCGGTGAACGCCTTCCGGCAACGGTTCTCAGGGGGGACGATTCCCTGGCCATCACTTTACAGGCCGATAGCCTGGGCATGCTGGGCGTTTTCTTCCGGAATCCCTCCTTGCAGCATCGGACCTACTCCGTATTGGAGTCGGTGCCGGCCGGCTGCTCCCTGGCCTGGGACTCCGTGAGCGGGTATCTGCGGGACCTCCGCCTGGTGGCAACGCCTTCCACGGGTGCCTACAAATCCGTGGGCAGTTTTGTCGCCATCGGCCAGGTTTTCCCTTCTAAATGGAACTGGCACCAGTTTTTGTATATCCTGGCCATGCTCTCCATCATGCTGGGCGTGATGAATCTTTTGCCCATCCCGGGCCTTGACGGCGGTCACATTGTGTTCTGCCTATACGAAATGCTTACGGGTCGCAAACCCAGCGACCGCTTCCTTACCATAGCGCAGCTCATCGGCATGGCCCTTTTGCTGCTGCTTATGTTCCTGGCCTTCGGCAACGACATTTCACGATTAATCCATTAGTTATGAAACTCCATTTTACCCGTATCCTTGCACTGGCCCTTTGCGTATTGGCATTGGCAGGATGTAAAAGTGGCAATAAGAAAGCCTTGCTCCCCAATGTGAGCGGAAAAGCCGGCGAAGTGCTGGTGGTGATCGAACGCGAGCAGTGGGAAGGCAATCTGGGCGTGGCCATCCGCGAGGCCCTGGCCATGGATACCCCGTATCTGGCACAGCGTGAGCCCCTTTTCGCGGTCTCCAACGTGCCTCCGGGAAGTTTTACCAACATGTTCAAGATGCACCGGAACCTGCTGGTGGTGAACATCAATCCGCAGAATGTCTCCAATGGCGTCCTGTACAAAAACAACGTGTGGGCACAGCCCCAGGCCGTTGTACAGTTGAATGCGGCCGATGCGGAACAGGCCCTGGCATTGTTCAAGGAGGCGGGCGTAACGCCGGCGGAATTCTTTGAGCAGACGGAACGCGACCGGGTCATCGCCAATGCCAAACTATACGAGGAAAGGGCTCTGCAGCCGCCGATGGAAAAGGTGACGGGCGGCATTGTCCACTTCCCGTCGGGCTACCGTTGCCGCATGGTGACGGACGACTTTGTGTGGATGGCCGATGAAAAACAGTACGTACAGCAATATGTGATGGCGTACAAATATCCTGTGGGCGGTGACGATGTGTTCTCACTGGAAAACATCATCCAGAAACGCAACCAGATTATGAAAGCCAACGTGCCGGGCATGTTCGAAGGCTCGTATATGACCACTTCCACGGCGCAGGAGCCCACCACGCGTTCGCTGCGCTACCGGGGACGCGCCTTTATGGAGACCCGCGGCTTCTGGGAGGTGCACGGGGACTTCATGGGAGGCCCCTTTGTGTCGCACTCCTTCTACAGCCCGGATGGGAAAGACATCATCGTGCTGGAGGCCTTTGTCTTTGCCCCGCGCTACGACAAACGCCAGTATCTGCGTCAGGTAGAGTCCCTCCTGTATTCATTCGAATGGAAAACCGAAGAAAAACAATAAATCATGAAGAAACTTTTATTTGTGATGGCTTCGCTGGTACTGCTGTTTACCGGCTGTACCCGTGAGCTGGAAGGACGCCTGACCGAGGTTGAAGCCCGCCTGGCCAAAGTAGAAGACCAGGTGAAGGAGCTTAATTCCCAGGTGAGCCTGATACAGCAACTGATTAGTGGGAAGTATTTTATCCAAAGCGCCACTGAGCTCACGGACGGGTCAGGGTATAAGCTCGTCCTGGTGGATAAGGATGGTAACACGATAGAGAAGACCGTCCTCAACGGGAAAGACGGTGCCGATGGTGAAAACGGTAAGGACGGAGTAAGCCCTTCCGTGAGCATCAAGAAGGATACCGACGGCAACTACTACTGGACGCTCAATGGCGAGTGGCTGCTGGTGAACGGCCAGAAAGTACGTGCCAGTGGGATCGACGGTAAAGACGGCGAGAACGGTAAAGACGCTCCACTCACGCAGTTTAAAGTCGAAAATGGCAAGTGGTATGTGAAGGTAGGCGATGGTGCCTGGACCTATGCGGGAGAGGCCGCAACGGAGGTCGTGGGACCTATCGCCGCGATAGATGCCTCCCAGCCGGATGTGGTGCTCATTACCTTAACAGACAATACCGTTTTGGAACTGCCCCGGGGTACTTTCGGAGTTAAACTGCAGATTCTGCTCGATGACTCCGTATTCCAAAACATGACGGCCGGACAGTCGCAGAGCGCTGCTTATGAGGTGAAAGTTCCCGCCAGTGTTACCTATACGCTGGATTCCTATGAACCGGAGAGCTGGAAGGTGACCATCTCCGAGCCCAAGGATAACAAAGGCATCGTGACCATCAGTGTCCCTTCTACCGGAAAATCGGCCAAAGTACTTCTGATAGCCAATGGCAGCGATGGCAGCAGCTATGCCAAGGTGCTGCACATCGAAGTGGAAGGCGGAGAGGAAGAAGGCCCGGTGGTGATGCAGGAAATGGTGGATGCGACGGCGGGTAGTATCGAACTCCCTGCCGGTGCTACCGACTTTGCCATATCGGCATCGTGGCTGACGGTCTCGGGCAACCAGCTTCTCATTGCGGCTAACGATACCTATGACGCCCGCATGGCGATGATCGGTTTCAAAGTAGGGGAGAGGAGCTATTTCCTCACGATACTCCAGGCGCAGAAAGATGCCATCGTCCTTACGGAAAATGCGTTGCAGGTTGTTTCGGAAGGGGAGGAGATCCCGTTCGTGATCAAGACCAACGTAGTCGTGGAGGCTGTGGCCGATGTCGATTGGATTACGGTGACCCCTGCCACCAAGGGCCTGGAAGACAAACCGTTCACGGTGACGGTGGCGGCCAATGAGAGCACGGAGCCCCGCGAGGGCACCATTACTTTCTCCTCCGGCGAACTCCAGCAGGTGGTGACGGTGACGCAGGAGGCGGCAGAGGCCATTTTGCCGCCTGTATCTGACGCCTTTGAACTGCTGACCGATACTTCGCTGCTGCAGGAGGGGGACCAGATCCTGATTGTGAACCAGGCCAAGTCCTCTGCCATGGGCGCCCAGAACGGAACGTATCGTAGCCGTGCTTCCGTAACCATTGTGGAAAATACCGTTTCGGAACTCGGAGAAGGTGTGGTCGCGATTACCCTGGAAGGGGAGGAAGGCGCCTGGCACCTAAAAGTATCGGATGGCTATCTGGCTGCCCAGAATGAAGCCAAGAATCAGCTGCTCACAGTGGATAATGTAACAGACTATGCCACATGGAGCATTGTTCTGAATGCCGAGGGCTTTGCTACGATTAAGGCTGCTGCCGGAGCCCGTAATACCATCCTGTACAACTCCCAGAGCGGTAATGAACGTTTCAGCTGCTATGCGAGTACCAATACGTTCATTAAAGAGGTGCTGGTATACCACAAACCCGCTGCTCCCGCAATCCCTGTGACGCAATACGATGCCCTGGGCCTGTACCTGGGCAAGCAGGAACGTGTTTATCAGGCCGGCACAGACCAGTATGTGCGCTCCTATGAAGGCGACGCCCTGGAATTTATCCTCATGGATCCTCAGGGCAAGGAACAGGTGAAGCTGAGCGGCTTTACTACAGCGCTTCACCCCGGCGATGCCGTCACTGTTTCAGTGAACTGGAAGAAGAACAAAACCAAGGTAGTAGAGAAGGACTATCCCATGACCGTTCTCAAAGCCCAGAACGGCAAACTATGGGTTGGCGATGCCAATGGTAGGGGTGTGATTATTAGAAAATAACGGACTATGAAAAAGATAATTTCCATCTTGATACTTCTTGCCTGCAGCCTGAGCCTGCTGGCAAAACCGGCCAAGCCAGGCTTTTTCCGCTATACCCAGCCGGATGGCAGCACCATCCTTATTCAGCGGCACGGTGATGAGTGGGCCCACTGGACTACCAACCAGGCTGGCCAGGTGGTGCGCATGGACGAGGACGGCTTCTATCGTGTGGTAGAAGGCGCCACTCCCCAAATGGCTGCACAGGCTGCTTCCATTCATCGTAAAGCCCGGAAGCAAATGGTATCGACACCTCGCTCTAAAGATCCTGTCGCCCTTGGTCAGAAGCATTTCCTGGTGGTGCTGGCAGAGTTCGCGGATGTTGCGTTCACAATCGACTCTCCCCAGCAGGCTATCTCCAGTATGCTCAATGAGCCGGGCTATAGCGTTGACGGTGCTACCGGTAGCGCGCGTGACTATTATTACGAGAATTCCCATGGTATTTTCGAGCCTATCTTTGACGTATATGGGCCTGTAAAACTCTCGCAGAACGTTGCTTATTACGGAGGCAATGACTCCAGAGGCAATGACAAGAAGCCCCATTATGCCCTGAAGGAGGCCTGTGAGGCCATTGACGGGTCGGTTGATTTTTCCGATTACGATTTGGACGGTGACGGTTATGTGGATTTGGTGTACATGGTCTATGCTGGTAAAGGAGAGGCCGACGGCGGTTCCCCCGACACCATCTGGCCCCACCAGTGGAACCTGATTTCCGGCGGAATCAACCTCACGCTGGATGGCAAGAGAATCGACCGCTATGCCTGCGGAGCCGAGCTGAACGGAGGTGGGTCGTTGGACGGCCTGGGCACCATCTGCCACGAGTTTGGCCACGCCATGGGACTGCCGGATTTCTATGACACAGACTACGAGACCAATGGTGAGGGCCGTACGCTCCTGGGCTATTCTCTCATGGACAGCGGTTCGTATAACAATAACGGATGGACGCCGCCTTACCTGAACATGGAGGAGCGCATCATGATTGGCTGGTTGTCGGAGGATGATATCCTTGAGTTCCCCAAGAATGGAGCCTATACGCTCGAAAGCGTGCAAAACAACATCGGCTACAAGATTCCTACCGATTCCGAGGGAGAGTATATCCTTCTGGAATGCCGTAGCAAAGAAGGCTGGGACCAATACATTCCGGCCGCCGGCCTGATAGCATACCATGTGGATAAGAGTTCGCGGCAAGTGTATATCGAAAATGTGGGCAATAAGACTGCTTCTCAGCTTTGGGCCCAATGGAATGTATACAATTCCATCAACGAGAATGGAGATCATCCTTGTTTCTATGTGGTTGCTTCAGCCTCTCCGTACAGTTGCTCCTATGGCATGAAGTATTATTCCGAATATGGTGGCTGGTATTACGTGGCAGCAGGTACGGACCTGCCGTTCCCGGGAGGTAATAATGTGACTTCCTACGCGCCCAAGAGCTGGAACAATGTATTTACGGAAATTTCCTTGTCGCAGATTGCCTACTCTGCAAATAAGGTTAGTTTCAATGTCGATGGGGTGGTGGCTGGGCTGAACTATCCTTCTATCGCCAATTCCGGCAACTATACGGCCGGGAGCAGTTTCCCGCTGTCGCTGGCATTACCGGACGGCTATGTGGCTGCTTCCGTGCAATGGACGCTGGACGGCGCAGCTGTTTCCGGTGCATCCATTACCCTTACAAGCGGCCCTCATGTGATTGAGGCTGAGGTGACAGGGGAGAGCGGACGCAAGGATATCATCACCTTGGAGATTACAGTAAATTAAAAAAGTACGTGTTGGGACCGAAAAAGATGAGAAATAATTTTGGATGGTAAAAAATTTTTCTTACCTTTGCAGTCCCAAGTTCGGTGGGTTCGTATAACGGTTAGTACTCGGGATTTTCATTCCCGCAATAGGAGTTCGATTCTCCTACCCACTACCAAATATAAAAAAGTAAAATAATGGCAAACACAAAATCAGCCGCACGTGCCGCCCGTCAGAGCGAGCGTCACCGCCTGCATAACAAGTATTATGCAAAAACAACGAGGAACGCCATCCGCGACCTCCGCAACACGACAGATAAGGCAGCAGCCCAGGAGAATGCTCCTAAGGTATATGCCATGATTGACAAGCTCGCAAAAATCGGGGTTATCCACAAAAACAAAGCGGCCAACCTCAAGAGCGGTCTCCAAGTTTACATTAACAAGCTCGCCTAAGAGCTTGTTTTTTATCAGGAGCGGGATGTAGCGCAGTTGGTAGCGCACTACGTTCGGGACGTAGGGGTCGCTCGTTCGAGTCGAGTCATCCCGACCAAACAGAAGCCAGACGGAAAGTCTGGCTTCTGTTTTTATGTTGTCGTATGCTCTCTGCCTGTGCCTTGGTTTTTTCTCAAAAGCTTTGTAGATTTGTATAGATGAATCTACTATCGACAAATATGAGAAAGAATGTGGCCCTTTGCGGGCTGGCGGCCTTGCTGCTGGCCCTGCCCCTGCAGGCGCAGAAAATCTGTGCGCATCGAGGCTTCTGGAAGTGCGAGGAAGCCGGACACGCGCAGAACTCCATCGCGTCGTTGCGTCTGGCCCAGGAAAACGGATTCTGGGGCAGTGAGTTCGATGTCCACCTTACGCTTGACGATATTGTCGTGGTTAACCATGACCCTTCGCTCAACGGTATCTCTATCCGCAAGCATATATATAAGCAGTTGCTGAAGACCCAACTTCCCAATGGCGAGCCAATTCCCACCCTGGCGGATTATCTGAGGCAGGGGGCGCAATCGGCTTGTATGCTGGTGCTGGAAATAAAGCCCCAGAAGACGGTGCACCGCACCCTCACCCTGGCCAAGGCCTGCGTAGAGGAATTGCGGAAATTCAAGCTTCTGGATCCAGCCCGCGTGATGTTCATCTCGTTCAGTTATGAAGCGTGCTGCTGGATTGCGGAAGAATTGCCCGGATTTACCAACCAGTATCTGGAAGGCGACAAAGATCCGGAAACCGTTCACGCCGCCGGCATTAACGGCATCGACTATCACTACGTGGTCTTCCACCGGCACCCGGACTGGGTGGAGCGCGCCCATGCTTTGAACATGAGCGTGAATGCCTGGACCGTTGATAGCAAATCCGAAATGGAATACCTGCGCAACCTGGGCGTAGATGTCATCACCACCAACCGTCCCTTACTCCTTCGCGAAGTGCTGGGGGAGAAATAAAAAAAGCGCTGGAAGTTACTCCAGCGCTTTTTTGCTCCCCCTGTTGGACTTGAACCAACGACCCTCTGATTAACAGTCAGGGAAAACGGAGTTGTGCAGATTTGCTATTTCATTAAAAATCATTAACTTTACGGCCGTAGAAGGCATATTCGCTTTCTTTGGATTTATATAGGTTTAAACCAAAAACTGCGACTAAACTGCGACTGATATGGCTGTAATTAGAACAATCCTTAAAAGCTCTCCTGATGCAAACGGGCGTCATCAAGTGCTGTTGATGTTGTCGGAAAGAGGGACACGTTCCTATTTCACCACGGGCTTTACGGCCAATCTCAAAGAGTTCGACACATCCAAGGAAGGCGGACGCTTTCATCAAGGCAGGGGAGTGCATGCATTCACCGTGGAGCGGAAAGAAGAAGACGGCAGTACCAAGAGCTATACCAACAAGGAAGCCAATGAAATCCTGGTCAGTTTGGAGCGCCGCGCTGGGCAGATACTGAAGTCTTACGGCGATTCCCATCTGAGCTGGAGTTTCGAGCGCTTCCGGGAGGATTTCCTGAATCTTCCCAAACGGGAACTGTTCAAGACTTTTGCCGATTCCGTCATTGAGAAGGACTACAGCGGGCAGGGGCGTTTCAAGAAAGCCGCCATCGCCAGAGGTGCGTTGCTTTCGCTGGAGCAATATGATGCCAAGTTCCCTAAACGGCCTTTTGAAGAGATTAGCGTGTCGTACCTTCAGGGGTATATCAAGAGCTGCCGGGATAAGGGCCATTCGGGGAACACCATCGGCATCCGGCTCCGGGAGATTCGCCGCATCTTCAATGTGGCCATCCGGGACAAAGTGATTCCGCAGGAGTTGTATCCTTTCAGTTCCGGCAACGGTGAGGGGAAAGTGAAGATCCCCCAGGCCGAATTGAGCAAGACGGACCAGTATCTCACGTTGGATAGTTTAAAGCTTATGGCCGGCAAGGTATTCAAAAATTATGTGCTGGAGAGAACCAGACATTTGTTCCTGTTCTCCTATTATTGTCGCGGCATGAACTGGAAAGATATGGCGCTGCTCACCGGCAAGAACTTCTATCAGGCTACCGTAACTGATGATAAGACGCATGAGAGCAGGGAAGTGACCATGATGCAATACAAGCGCTCCAAAACCAAAGGTGCCTTTGACATTATGGTAACCCCCAACATCCAACGGGAGCTGGACTGGTTCAAAGAGAATACGCCGTTGTACGGGGACTACGTGTTGCCTATTATCAGCCTAGGAGTGGCGCCGGATAAACTGGACGAGTACCTTATGCAGGTGCGTAAGCGCTTCAACGCTTCTCTCAAGAAGATTGCCAAGGAATTGAAGTTTCCGGAGAGCCAGCAGAACATTTCCATATACACAGCCCGTCACAGTTTTGCCATGACGCTGAAAAACAAGGACAAGTCCATCGAAATCATCAGCCAGGCTCTTGGCCATCAGTCTGTAGAAACTACTAAACACTACCTGGCCAAGTTCAGTACAACGAAGATGGCCGAGGAAACGGATATTGATTTGATGGGATAAATGATACAATCCATACCACATATGATACGATGTAACATTCGATGCAGGGATTGAAACATTTGTTTCGTCCCACCAAGGGGGCTATAAATAACTTTGTCAGCGGGAAACCACTCCCACGGCGCGAAACTGTTTATAACCAATTTATATTTTATGTATCGAATCAAATCTGTTCTGATTGCGGCCTTACTGCTGGCAGGCTTCACGGCCTTTGCCCAGCAGGTGGAAGTTACCGGCGTGGTAACATCCAAGGCCGACGGCTACGGCGTCATTGGCGCCGCAGTCATGGAAAAGGGTACCACCAACGGTACGACGACGGACTTTGATGGCAACTTCACCCTCACGGTGAAAGAAGGTGCCGTCCTGGTCTTCTCTTCTATCGGTTATACCACCCTGGAACTCCCCGCACAGGCCCAAATGGCCGTAGTGATGGAGGAAGACTCCCAGCTTCTGAATGAAGTGGTGGTCACCGGTTATACCGTTCAGCGCAAGGCCGACCTCACCGGCGCCATCTCCACCGTAAATACGGAAGACCTGGCTAAGCAGAATGAGAACAACCCCGTGAAAGCCCTCCAGGGACGTGTCCCGGGCATGAACATCACGGCTGACGGTTCTCCTTCCGGTGCAGCCACCGTGCGCATCCGTGGTATCGGCACCCTGAACGACAACGACCCGCTGTACATTATCGACGGTGTACCTACCAAAGCCGGCATGCATGAGCTCAATGGTAACGATATTGAGAGCATCCAGGTGCTGAAAGACGCCGCCTCCGCTTCCATTTACGGTAGCCGCGCCGCCAACGGTGTGATCATTATCACCACCAAGCGGGGCAAGGACGGCAAGGTAAAAGTGGACTTCGACGCCAGCGTCGCTGCACAAACCTACATGAACCGCATGCAGGTGCTCAACGCCGAGGAATTCGGCCGTGTGATGTGGCAAGGCTATGTGAATGACGGCCTGAACCCCAATATGAACGCCCTGGGTTATGTGTACGACTGGGGCTACGATGCCAGTGGCAATCCGTCCCTGAACAGCGTGAAAATGAACAAATACCTGGATGCCGCCGGCAAAACGCCCGCCAGCGACACCGACTGGTTCAAGGAAACCACCCGCACCGGTATCATCCAGCAGTACAACCTCTCGCTGAGCAACGGTTCCGAACGCGGAAACTCCTTCTTCTCCCTGGGTTACTATAAGAACGACGGTATTATCAAATACTCCGACTTCTCCCGTCTGAGCGCCCGTATCAACACGGACTACAAGCTCCTGAAAATTGGCGACCGTCACATTGTGACCATCGGCGAACACTTCACCGTGAACCGCACCTCCGAAGTGCAGGCTCCCGGCGGATTCCTGGAGAATGTGCTCCAGTTCAACCCGTCAATCCCCGTTTACACCACCGACGGTGAGTTCGCCGGTCCTGTAGGCGGCTACGCCGACCGCGAGAACCCCCTCGCCCGCCTCAAACGCAACTCCGACAACCGCTACTCCTACTGGAGAATGTTTGGTGACGCTTTCCTGAACATCAACCCGTTCAAAGGCTTCAACATCAAGACCACCTTTGGTATCGACTATGCCCAGAAAGAGCAGCGCATCTTCACCTATCCCGTAACGGAAGGTACCGTGGCCAACCCCACCAATGCCGTGGAAGGCAAGCAGGAGCACTGGCTCAAGTGGATGTGGAATGCCGTTGCTACCTATAATATGGAGATTGGCCGGCACCGCGCCGACTTTCTCCTGGGTACGGAAATCAACCGCGAGAAAGACACTTGGTTCAGCGGAAAGAAATATGACTTCGCCGTCCTGAATCCCGACTACATGTGGCCCAGCGCTGCCGTAGGCGAGGCTGAGGCATACGGCGGAGGCGGTGGCTTTACCCTGGTTTCCTTCTTCGGAAAAGCCAACTACAACTTTGCCGACCGCTACCTGGCCAGTGTGACTGTCCGTTACGACGGTTCCAGCCGTTTCGGCCGCAACAACCGCTTCGGTCTGTTCCCGTCTGTCTCCCTGGGTTGGAGAATTGACAAAGAATCCTTCATGGAAGAAGCCACCTGGCTGGACAACCTGAAAATCCGCGCCAGCTGGGGTCAGACCGGTAACCAGGAAATTTCCAACATTGCCCGTTACACCCTGTATGAGAGTAACTACGGCGAGGCCGGCTTTGGCGGACAGAGCTACGGTACCAGCTACGACATTGAAGGCACCAACGGCGGCAAAACGCTGCCCAGCGGCTTCAAGCGCAACCAGCTCGGCAACGACAACCTGAAGTGGGAAACCACCACGCAGACCAACGTCGGTTTGGACTTCGCCATGTTCAAGAGCGCCCTCTACGGCTCCTTCGAGGCGTACTACAAGAAGACCACCGACATTCTGGTGTACATGCCCGGTATCGGTGTCATGGGCGAAGGCGCCTCCCAATGGATCAACGCCGGCGCCATGGACAACAAAGGTCTGGAATTCAACATTGGCTACCGCGGTGAGGTAGGCGACTTCCAGTACGACCTTGCCGGCAATATCGGCACCTATGACAATAAGGTAACCAAACTGCCCGACACCATTGCCGCTGCCGGTACCTTCGGCGGAAACGGCGTGGAGAGCGTTGTGGGCCACCCGATGGGTGCACAGGTTGGTTATGTGTACGACGGCATCTTCAAGAGTCAGGAAGAAATCGACAATCATGCCCTTCAGAATGGCGCAGGCCTGGGCCGTATCCGCTGGAAAGACCTCAATGAAGACGGTCTCATCAATGAGAAGGACCAGAAATGGATTTATTCCCCCGTTCCGGATTTCACCTGGGGCCTGAATATCTACCTGCAGTACAAGAATGTAGACCTCACCATGTTCTGGCAGGGTGTCCAGGGTGTAGACGTGATTAGCGACTTCAAGAAGCAGACCGACATCTGGAGCGGCCTGAACATCTCCAACCTGAACAAGGGCCGCCGCATCCTGGATGCCTGGAGCCCCTCCAACATGGCTTCCAACATCCCGGCCGTGAGCACCATGGACAACAACAACGAAAAGCGCGTGTCCTCCTACTTTGTGGAAGACGGCTCCTTCGCCAAGCTCCGCACCATCCAGCTGGGCTACAACTTCTCCAAGCGCGTCTGCGAAGCCCTTCATATGACCCGCCTGAGAGCTTATGTGTCGGCCCAGAACCTTCTTACCATCAGAAGCAGCAAGTTCACGGGCGTTGATCCGGAGAACCCCAACTTCGGCTATCCCATCCCGACGAACGTGACGCTGGGTATCAATGTTTCCTTCTAATGCAATACCGATTATGAGAAAGCTTATTTCCATCCTATATATGGGCCTGGCCTGCTGCGTGCTGTTTTCCTGCAACAAGCTCCTGTCCGAACAGGTTCCCCAGGCTACCCTGAGTGATGAGCAGGCGAAAGACCCCGCCAATGCCGAAGGTATGGTGGTGGCCGCCTATGCCATCTTTACATCGGCCGAGGATATCAACTCCTCCTTCTCGATGTGGAACTTTGACGTCCGCTCCGACGACGCCTACAAGGGCGGCAACGGCACCAGCGACGGCGACGTCTTCCACCAGCTGGAAATCCAGCAGGGTGTCCTTACCACCAACTGGAACATCAACGACATGTGGGTACGCCTGTACAACGCTCTTTCCCGCGTAAACAGCGCCATCGCCCTCCTGAACGAGTGCAACGACAGTTTTGCCATGAAAGAGCAGCGTATGGCCGAGATGAGATTCCTGCGCGGCTACGGCCATTTCCTTCTCAAGCGCCTGTACAAGAACATCCCCTTCGTCATTGACCCTTCCCTCACGTATGAGGAGTACAATGAACTTTCCAACACCGCCTATACCAACGACGAAGGTTGGCAGCTCATTATTGACGATGTAAAAGCCGCTTTCGACGTGCTTCCGGAAATACAGGCCGACAAAGGCCGTCCCACCAAGGCCGCGGCTGCCGCCTTCCTTGCCAAACTGTATCTTTACAAGGCTTATCATCAGGATAATGACAAGTCCAACGCGGTTACCAGCATCAACGAGGCCGACCTGCAGAAGGTGATCGAGTATTCAGACCCCAAGTACTATACCAACTACGGCCTGGAAGAGGATATCCACAACAACTTCCGTCCGGAGGAGATGTACGAAAACGGCAAGGAGAGCATCTGGGCCATCCAGTACTCCCGCAACGACGGTTCCACCTACGGCAACCTGAACTGGAGCTACGGCCTCATCGGTCCCAGCATCGACAATGTTACCGACGGCGCCTGCGACTTCTATAAGCCCAGCCAGAACCTGGTGAACGCCTTCCGTACCGGTGCCGACGGTCTTCCGCTCCTGGATACCTTTAACGAGAAGAACTACACCTTCGCAGACAATGCAGACCCGCGCCTGTTCCTCACCGTGGGCATGCCCGGTCTCCCCTACCTGTTCAACAAGAACTTCATCCAGGATGAATCCAAGCAGTGGAGCCGCGGTAACGGCCTGTACGGCTACTACATCAGCCTCAAACAGAACGTAGATCCCGCCCTTGTGGGTGAATACCTCATCAAGGGTTCCTACTGGGCCTCTTCCATGAACCGCATCGTCTTCCGCTATGCCGACGTTCTTCTGGAGCGCGCCGAAGCCTATGCCCAGCTGGGTGAAAGCGGGAAAGCCATCGAACTGGTGAACCAGATTCGCAAACGCGCAGCCGGTTCCATCCAGATGTTCTCCGACTATCCTACCCGTTACGGGGTAAAGATTTATGCCACCCAGTATAACGGAAGCTATGACAAGAATGCCGCCATCAAGATTGTGAAGATGGAGCGCCGTCTGGAAATGGGTATGGAGAGCGAGCGTTTCTTCGACCTGGTCCGCTGGGGCGATGCCGCTACTGTCCTGAACAAATACTTCGCAGAGGAGGCTTCCAGCTGCACCATTTACAGGGACGCCCACTTCACGGCCGACAAGGACGAATATCTTCCGATCCCGGCCTCTCAGCTCGCCGCTTCCAACGGCCACTATACGCAGAACATCGGCAACTGGTGATAATCATTGCATACCATGAAACATAAATTATTATATATTGCAGCTGCCTTGCTTTGCCTTGCCGGCTGCGCCCAAAAAACCGTGAGCGACCTCAAATTGAGCGGCGACTGCCTGGTCCAGTCCATCTCGCTGGACAACTTCGCCGGAATTGTGGATCTGCCCACCCGCACCATTGTAGTACGTCTTCCGGAAGTCTACGCAACTTCCGAGATGACCATCACGGAACTCACCCTGTCCAAAGACGCGACCAGCAACGTCGCCAAGGGCCAGGTACTGAATATGGACGCCCCCAAAGGCATCCTTGTAACCAACGGAGATGCCTCTATCGACTGGACGCTGAGCGTCCTGCACGACGAAGCCCGCATCCTGCACTTTGTCCTGAACGACATTTATACTGGCACCATCGACCAGGAGAACAAGACCATCCAGGCCTTCGTACCCAAGTCTGAAGGCATCAACGCACT
>Ga0265299_10000226_pt1 | contig 74766 bp, 48 predicted proteins | sample AusTroGonzalo_MG_4_FD_193485 | JGI IMG/M metagenome (GOLD analysis project Ga0265299, IMG submission 193485) | Bovine rumen microbial communities from tropical cattle in Woodstock, Queensland, Australia - Gonzalo_02 | ecosystem: Host-associated > Mammals > Digestive system > Stomach > Rumen ... | reverse complement strand
GAACACGCTCCTTCTTGTAAGTACCTGCTACGGGGTGCTGGAAACGTGTGGGGTTGGTTGAGTTACCTGTGATAGATACGTCAACACCCTCCTTCCACATGATAGCTACGCCCTCACGAACGTCATCGGCGCCATAGCACTTAACCTTGGCACGGGGACCGTCGCTGTAAGGAATGGTCTTAACGACCTTGAGCTTACCGGTGTAGTAGTCAAACTTGGTCTGAACATATGTGAAACCGTTGATACGGCTGATGATCTGTGCGGCATCCTTACCCAGACCGTTCAGGATAACGCGCAGGGGCTGCTTGCGAACCTTATCGGCCTTAGCGGCAATCTTGATGGCACCCTCGGCGGCAGCGAAACTCTCGTGACCTGCCAGGAATGCAAAGCACTGTGTCTTCTCTGAAAGCAGGCGGGCAGCCAGGTTACCGTGGCCAAGACCTACCTTACGGTCATCGGCAACTGAACCGGGGATGCAGAAGCTCTGCAGACCGATACCAATGTTCTCGGCAGCCTTAACGGCGCTCTTGTCACCGGTCTTCTCACCCTCCTTGAGAGCGATGGCGCAACCTACAACGTAAGCCCACTTGGCGTTCTCAAAGCAGATAGGCTGAGTCTCCTCACAAGCCTTGTAAGGATCGATGCCGTAGCTGTCACAAATCTTATTTGCCTCTTCAATTGAGGAGATTCCATGCTCCTTAAGAGCAGTGAGGATCTGCTTGATGCGACGATCCTGTGATTCGAACTTGACTTCTCTAATCATAGTTGTATCTCCTTATTCTTTACGGGGGTCAATAATCTTAACTGCACCGGCCTCCTTGCTGAAGCGTCCGTAGGTTGAAGTAACCTTCTTGAGAGCCTCGTTGGCATCGGTACCCTTCTTAATCTCATCCATGAGCTTACCAAAGTTGACAAACTCATAACCGCAAACCTGATCGTCCTTGTCAAGAGCGATGCGGTTTACATAACCCTCGGCCATCTCAAGGTAGCGAACGCCTTTGGCCTTGGTGCCGTACATGGTACCAACCTGACTGCGCAGGCCCTTACCAAGATCCTCCAGACCGGCACCGATAATCAGACCGCCCTCTGAGAAAGCGCTCTGTGAACGGCCGTATACAATCTGCAGGAACAACTCACGCATAGCGGTGTTGATAGCATCGCAAACCAGGTCAGTGTTCAGAGCCTCGAGCAGAGTCTTACCCTGCAGAATCTCGGCAGCCATAGCGGCTGAGTGAGTCATACCTGAGCAACCGATAGTCTCAACGAGAGCCTCCTCGATGATACCGTTCTTGATGTTGAGTGACAGTTTGCATGCACCCTGCTGAGGAGCGCACCAACCAATACCGTGGGTATAGCCTGAGATATCCTTGATCTCCTTGGCCTTGATCCACTTACCCTCTTCCGGAATGGGAGCGGGACCGTGCTTGGGACCTTTCTGGACCACGCACATGTTTTCAACTTCTTTTGAGTAAATCATAAATGGAATATGGTTTTTTATGATGATTTCTTAACAGGATGCAAAAATACTCTTTTTTCGTTTTTATCGGATAGAACTTGTGTTATCTTTCATAAATTTGCAACGGAAATTTTGCAGAAAATAACCGCTATGAACAGAAATATAATCCGCTCGCTGATTGCCGTATTCATTGCATCGGCATTCATCGTATCATGTGACCCGCTGGGCCCGTCAACATACACCGAGAATTTCTTCCGAATCGCATCGGTCAAATGCACCAACGGCGAAGCATCGCTGCTGTTGGACTACACCGGTGAGAAATTCATACTTGACAATTTCAAGACCCAGGCCGATATGGAGGGGTTCAAGCTTCAGAACGGTGACCGCATCATTGCCAACCTGCAGTTGTATGCCGAGGGTTCTATGGCCAACAACACTCTCACTCTGCTTAGCGCCGAGAAGTATCCTACTTACAAACTGGCCCAGACACGCCCAGCGGACACGCTCAATCACGACTGCCAGTTCAACGTGCTGCGTCTTGTCGATCAGAAATACCCGGCCATCTGGGCACAGGGGCATCTGGTAAACATAGCACCCATTTATTACGTTCCTTCCGATGAGAGCGTCACTGAGTTCTACCTTTACCCGCTGCAGATGAACAACGACACCCTTGAGATGCGTCTGTACTCTTATATTCCCGATAACAATCTGGCTATCCGCGGTTATTCGGGCGCAGCGCAGACTTGGCTCTGCTACGACATCGCATCCATCAGGGAGCAGGTAACCGATACAGCCGAGCAGAGACATCGCAATGAGATTCTCAAGAATATTGAGGATCTTGACAGGGACTCCATTATGATCCACATATTCCAGCCCGACACACTTTGCGGCAAGCTGGATTCCATCTATTACGAGCGTTACCCCAGAGTAACCGTATCAATCAAGATTCCGTTTGATTTCTGAATGGCCCAGCGCATCGCGTCTAAAAACGTAAACATAAAGAACAAGCGGGCCACTTTTGACTACGAGTTGCTCGACACCTGGACAGCCGGCATAGTGCTCACCGGAACTGAGATCAAATCCATCCGTGAGTCAAAAGCCAGTCTGGCCGATACCTATTGCACCTTTATCAACGGGGAGTTATGGGTCAAGGGCATGCACATTGCCCAATATTTCTACGGCTCGTACAACAACCACGAGGCCAAGCGCGACCGCAAGCTTCTGCTCACCAAGAAGGAGCTTCGCAAACTGGCAGCCGAGAGCAAGAACCCCGGCTTCACAATCATCCCCACCCGCCTTTTCATTGGCGAAAAAGGCCTGGCCAAACTGGTAATCGCTCTTGCCAAAGGTAAGCACGAGTACGACAAACGCCAGTCAATAAAGGAAAACGAGGATAAACGCGAAATCGCCCGCGCCTTCAGAGTTTAGCGTTTAGAAGCGAGCATCACTGCGTGAACGGCCTGCAGCCAGCCCTGACGGTTGCGGATGCGCTCATCAGGTTTCATTTCAGGAATGCAAATCTCACTGATTTTACGCACCTCCTTAATCTCCTGCACCGATGTGTAGATACCGCAGGCGCAGCAGTTCAGAATTGCGGAGCCCAGGCCCGATGCCTCCTCAAGTCCGAGACGTTTTACCGGGAATCCAAGTATATCGGCCTGGAATTGCATCAGGAAATCATTCCGGGCCGACTCTCCGTCAATGCAAAGTTCACGCAGAGGAGTTGTCAGATCACGCATGGCCAGTTCAACCACATCGGCCACCTGATATGCTATAGACTCTAACGCAGCCCTTACCACATGGGCACGGGTTGCCTGCATGGTGAGTCCGGTAATCATAGCCTTGGCCTCAGGTACCCACCAGGGTGAACCCAGACCATTGAATGCCGGCACGAAATAGACGCCGCAGTTATTGGGCACGCTCTGCGCCAGAGTTTGGGTATCTTCATTGGAATCCACCAGACGCAGGTTATCAGTAATCCAATCCAGGACTGCTCCCGATGAGTGCACATGGCCCTCGACCACATAATAGTTATGGTCAAACATGGAGTAGCCTACCGAGCACACCATTCCGTTGGGGGCTGCTACTGGTTTTTCGCCCACGTTGAACATAACCGATGAACCCGTACCGTATGTAGTCTTTCCCTCACCCGGCTCAAAGCAAAGCTGGCCCACCAAAGCACCGTGCGAATTTCCAAGCACGCCTGCAATCTGCACCGGCTTTGGCAGAAAGCCCTCTACATCGGTCTCGCCAAACACACTGTCCGACGGTTTGGTCTCGGGCAGCATCTGAGCCGGAATAGTGAACACGCGCAGGATATCGGGATCCCACTCCAGGGTGTTGATATTGAAAAGCAGTGTACGCGATGCGTTAGAATAGTCTGTGACATGCTCCTTGCCGCCGGTAAGCTTCCATATAAGCCATGTATCGATGGTACCCAGCAGGATATCGCCCTTCTCGGCACGTTCCCTTACGCTCTGGATATTGTCAAGGATCCATTTCACACCGCTTCCCGAGAAATATGTATCGGGAATAAGTCCCGTACGTTCCTTGATTGTAGCCTCGTAACCCTTATCGATAAGCTCCTGACAGAATGCGGCACCGCGGCGGCACTGCCACATCACGGCCGGATATACGGGTTTGCCGGTATTTTTGTCCCACAGCACCACCGTCTCACGCTGGTTTACCATTGAGATGGAGAACGTTGCATCGGCCTCTTTGGGAAGATCAAGTTGCTTTATCGCAGCAACAGTATTGGCGTAAATCTCCTCGGCATCGGCCTCAACCCAGTCTTCACGTGGATGATTAACCTTGTGAGGAATTATCTTGTGGTCTATCAGATTGAGTTTCTCATCGAACAGCAACGCCTTTGATGATGATGTGCGCTGGTCAATAGTTATTATGTATCTCATTACCTGTTTGATTGGGGCCGCTCACTTATTGTTCTCGGCCAGTTTTTCATATGCCCGGAACAGCAGTTCCCGGCTCTTGTATTCCTTATATTTGTTATTGACGAGTCTCACGTAATTGAGCGTCTCGGTTGCATCGAATGCACCGTATTGACACACACTGTCATTATAGACCTCCGGATTGGACAGTGAAGCCAGCACCGGAGTCAGACTGTTCCAGTTGTAACGGTTAACGCCATTCTTGCGTGCAATACGCATGGCGTCAAAAATATGGTTTGAACCACCGTTATAGCTGCCCAGTATGTAATTGATTCTCTCCCTGTCATTTATGAATCCGAACAGTTTGCTCAGATCATCCATGTAACGTACCGCCACCCTTACATCAAGCTCCACGTTCTGGGCCATCGTATCGGGAACTCCCATCTTTGCCAGAGTGTGGTGGTATGTGGCGGGCATTATCTGCATCAACCCCTGTGCTCCACGGTGTGAGCGTGCAGCGGTATCGAACTTGGACTCGACATATGCAATTGCAGCCAGCATCTTCCAGTCACATACGCTGTCGGCGTACAAACGGAAAAGCGAATCGAATGGGGATATATAAAGATACTGCTCTTGTCCGGGAGCTATCACCACCTGCTCCTCCTCAATCGTTTCAGACGGATTTGAGCATCGCATTCTGGTGAGGAACAGAGTCAATATCAGGGCCGCAGTAAGAAGCAGGACCAACAGCTTCCTGATATTCATTTCCGGCCCGTTGTATTTTGTTTCAACCATTGCAAACGTCGCGTCGTCAAGCGACTTAAGTTAAATATCGGGACAAAGTTACACCTTTTTTATAAGAGAGCAAAATGGTGCCAAAGGGGACGGTTCTTTTTGGCCCCCAAGAATGGTGCCAAAAAGAACCGTCCCCTTTGGCACCATCCGCTTATCGGAAAATAAAAATGAAAATTTTTGCATATCCCGATAATTGACAGTACTTTTGCAGTCAGAATGAAACAGATAAGCATATATCACCACCATCATACCTGCAGATCCTGATCGGTAGGCTATAAATGGCGTATATTTATACAAGAGGCTTGCCGGTCAACGGTGAGCCTCTTTTTTAATTACAAGAATTAAAACACTTTACAATATGTTACGAATTGCAGTTCAGTCAAAAGGGCGACTTTATGATGAGACAATGGAGTTGCTTCAGGAATCAGGCATAAGCCTGGGCGTATCCAAGAGAACCCTTCTGGTTCAGGCCGGAAACTTCCCGGTCGAGGTCCTGTTCCTTCGCGATGATGACATACCACAGTCAGTAGCCGGTGGCGTAGCTGATGTAGGCATAGTAGGTGAAAATGAATTTGTTGAGCGTGCCGAGAAAGCCGATATCATCAAGCGTCTGGGATTCAGCCGCTGCCGTCTCTCGCTTGCCATTCCCAAGGCCATAGACTACAAGGGATTGGAGTGGTTCAACGGTAAGAAGATTGCCACCTCCTACCCCGGAATACTTAAATCATTCCTCAAGGAGAAAGGAATCAAGGCCGAGACACACGTAATCACCGGCTCCGTGGAGATTGCCCCCGGCATAGGTCTGGCCGATGCCATATTCGACATAGTAAGCTCAGGCTCGACACTGGTAAGCAACAACCTGCGTGAGGTTGAGGTGGTAATGCAATCCGAGGCACTTCTGATTGGCAACCCCAAGATGGATGCCGATAAGAAAGCAATCCTTGAGGAGCTGCTGTTCCGCTTTGATGCAGTCAAGGCCGCCCAGGGCAAGAAATACATAATGATGAACGTACCCGATGACCGCATGAGCGAGGTTTTGGCCGAACTCCCCGGCATCAAGAGCCCCACGGTAATGCCTCTTGCAACAAAGGGCTGGAGCTCAGTTCACACTGTATTGGATGAGAAGCGTTTCTGGGAAATAATCGGCAAGCTAAAGGCCGCCGGTGCCGAGGGAATCCTTGTCCTCCCCATTGAAAAGATGATTCTCTGAGAAATGTGGAATTGGGGACAGTCCCCTTTTCCACATATTGAAGTTAGCGATATTATAAAACATTTGCACGTGGAAAAGGGGACTGTCCCCAATTCCACATTCCGCACAAAAACATGAAAATAGTAAAGAACCCCATAAAGGCTGAATGGAAAGACCTGCTCTCCCGCCCCGCCCTAACCGTGGAAGGTCTCTACGAGCGTGTCCAGGATGTGCTTGACACCGTACGCAAAGGAGGTGACAAGGCGCTTAAGGATTACGAGCTCCAGTTTGACAAGGTACAGCTTGAGTCACTGGCCGTAAGCCAGGCCGAACTTGCCGAGGCTGCCGCACTGGTCCCCGCACAACTGCGTGATGCAATAGACCGCGCTGCCGTGAACATCCGCAAGTTCCACGAGTCCCAGTTGCCCTCACTGAGCAAGGTTGAGACCACTCCGGGCGTAACCTGCTGGCAGAAGGCAGTACCAATCACCAAGGTGGGCCTCTACATTCCCGGCGGTACAGCACCCCTGTTCTCGACAGTGCTCATGCTGGCCATTCCCGCCCGCACCGCAGGCTGCTCAGAGATAGTTCTCTGCACTCCTCCGGGACGTGACGGAAAGGTCAATCCCGCAATACTTTACGCCGCACAAGTAGCAGGTGTGAACCGCTTCTTCAAACTGGGTGGATCACAGGCCATCGCCGCTATGGCATACGGAACCGAGAGCATACCCAAGGTCTCAAAGATATTCGGCCCCGGAAACCCCTACGTTACCGCCGCCAAGCAGATAGTATCGCTCAAGGACGTGGCTATTGACATGCCTGCAGGCCCGTCGGAGGTTGAGGTTATTGCCGATGCAAACGCAAACCCCGCATTCGTGGCAGCCGATTTGCTTTCACAGGCCGAGCACGGACGTGACAGCCAGGTAATCCTGCTCACCACATCCGTAGAATTCATCGACAAGGTTCAGGCCGAGGTTGACCGTCAGGTTGCCCTTCTGCCCCGCAACGAGATTGCCGAGGCCGCACTCGGCAACAGCCGCATGATTCTGCTCAAGAATGATGATGAGATAATCGGGATGACCAATGAGTATGCTCCCGAGCACCTGATCATTCAGACCGCCAATGCCGCAGAACTGGCTGAGCGCGTAGTCAACGCAGGTTCAGTGTTCATCGGCCCATGGTCACCCGAGAGTGCAGGCGATTATGCATCGGGCACCAACCACACACTGCCCACAAGCGGTTATGCCAAGGCATATTCAGGCGTGAATATTGACAGTTTCATGCGCAAGATAACCTTCCAGGAGCTCTCACGCGAAGGCCTCAAATCCCTAGGTCCCGTAATCGAGACCATGGCTGCCGGCGAGTATCTGGATGCACACAAGAACGCAGTAACAGTGCGATTGAAAGAATTATGAAAACTCTACAAGAACTTGTAAGACCAAATATCTGGAGTCTGAGTCCGTACACATCGGCCCGTGACGAGTATCAGGGCAAGGATGCAAAGGTTTTCCTGGATGCCAATGAGAACCCTTACAACGACCCGGTAAACCGTTACCCCGATCCGTTGCAGCGCGAGCTCAAGACCCGCATATCGGCCATCAAGGGCGTACCTGCCGAGAGTATTTTCTTTGGTAACGGCAGCGACGAGGCCATTGACCTGATGTACCGCATATTCTGCACACCGGGTAAGGACAACGCAGTAGCCATTGAGCCCACTTACGGCATGTACGGAGTCTGCGCCGATATCAACGACGTTGAATACCGCCGCGTACTCATGGATGATAATTTCCAACCCAGCGCCGATAAGATTCTGGCTGCAATTGATGCCAATACAAAGCTGGTATTCTTCTGCACGCCCAACAACCCCAGCGGCAACAACATTGACCGCAAGGTGATTGACAAGGTTATGGACTCATTTGACGGTATCGTGATTGTCGATGAGGCTTACATAGATTTTGCAGGCGTGCCTTCATATCTCAGACAGCTGGCCGACAGGCCCAACCTGATTGTGCTGCAGACCTTCTCAAAGGCATGGGGAATGGCAGGTATCCGTCTGGGCATGGCATTTGCGCAACCCCAGATTATCGGCATCATGAACAAGGTCAAATACCCCTACAATGTAAACCTTCTCACGCAGAAGCGCGCCATGGAGGAGGTTATGCAATATAACCGCGTACAAGGCTGGGTCGAATCAATCCTGAAAGAGCGCACCCGCCTTATGGATGAATTCGCAAAGCTGGATTGCTGCATCAAGGTGTATCCATCGGATGCCAACTTCTTCCTGGCCCGCGTAAAGGATGCCGCCGCCACATATAACTATCTGGTTGACCAAGGCATAATTGTGCGCAACCGCAGCAAGATTGCCTTGTGCGGCAACTCCCTGCGCGTTACCATCGGCACCGCACCTGAAAACAATGCATTGATTGACGCTCTCAAATCTTTTAAGTAAATTCGCAGATATGAGCAAAAGAGTCCTATTCATAGACCGCGACGGAACCATAGTGGTTGAGCCGTCCGACGAGCAGCTTGACAGCTTTGAAAAGCTGCAGTTTGTACCGGGAGTATTCCGCAGTCTCTCATTCCTGCGCAGCCACACTGACTTTGAGTTCGTGATGGCCAGCAACCAGGACGGACTGGGCACCCCGTCGTACCCCGAAAAGGACTTCTATCCTACTCATAACTTCATCCTTAATACCCTTAAAGGTGAAGGTGTGGAGTTTGATGACATACTCATAGACCCGCATTTCCCTGAGGACAACGCCCCCACCCGCAAGCCCGGCACCGGCATGTTCGGCAAGTATATGACCGATGAGTACGACCTGGCTGCCAGCTATGTGATTGGCGACCGCGCTACCGATGTAGAACTGGCCCGCAACCTTGGTTGCCGCGCAATCCTGCTTCAGGACAGCGCCGATGGCTTATCGGACGATTTGAAATCCGTTTGCGCATTTGCCAGCCGAGACTGGTGGAAAGTTGCAGAATTCGTATTTGCAGGCGAGCGCCGTGCATCGGCCCACCGCGCAACCAAAGAGACAGACATACTGGTTGAACTCAATATTGACGGTACAGGCAAGTGCGACATCAGCACCGGTCTGGGATTCTTTGACCACATGCTCGAGCAGATAGGCCGTCACGGAGGTATGGACCTTACCATCAAAGTAAAGGGTGACCTCAATGTTGACGAGCACCACACAATTGAGGATACCGGAATAGTACTGGGCGAATGCATCCGCAAGGCTCTGGGCGACAAACGTGGCATAGAGCGCTACGGCTACGCCCTTCCCATGGACGACTGCATGGCTCAGGTGGTACTTGACTTTGGAGGCCGCAGCTGGCTTGTATGGAACGCAGAATTCCATCGCGAGAAGGTTGGCGACATGCCTACCGAGATGTTCCTGCACTTCTTCAAGTCATTGAGCGACGCCGCCGCAATGAACCTGAACGTCCAAGCCCAGGGTGACAACGAGCACCACAAGATCGAGGCCATCTTCAAGGCCTTTGCACGCGCCCTGAAAGCCGCCGTCCGTCGCGACATTTGGAATTACAGTCTTCCTTCTTCGAAGGGAATACTGTAGTCCCAATCCTTTTTTATTTTGCTACGCAAAAGCGCTTCGCTTAGCTCCCTCCGGTCGCGTCCTTCGGACTCCTAACTGGAATCTTAGCAAAATGTGGAATTGGGGACAGTCCCCAATTCCACATTTTTAATTGCGGATAAGGCCGGTGCGGTAGGCTTGAAGGAGCGCTTTTAGATCCTCGACGCGAGCCATAAGACGTTTGCCCTTGTCGGTGTCGCGCACCAGGATCTGCCGGTCAGAATACTCTACCACCTGCGTGGCAGCAATCACATCCATACCTTCAGATACCGATTTGTGGATTGACTCGAACGGATGATGGCGAACAAGACGCATTCCGTGCGAATTGTAAATCAAGGTATAGCCGGCAATTCCGGTGGTCTCGTGATAGACCTTTGAGAATCCGCCGTCAATCACCAGCAGTCGGCCGTCGGCCTTGATGGGACTCTCGCCACTGGCTGCCTTTACGGGAATGTGACCATTTATGATATGGGCGTGCTCCATATCGGTAATGCCGAACTCGCGCAGTATCATCTCGCAGATGTCGCGGCGGTTCTTGAGAGTATAGTAGTTGCCTTTCTTTTCCGCATGGGTCTCTTTCTCGGCCAGAAAATAGCGCTCAAAAGTAGCCATGCACTGTTTATCGAAAGGAGGTGAAACAGGACCGCACCAAAGATACCAGAACAGGTCCTTACCGTACTCCTTGAACTCGTCGTTATCGGTCGAGAAATAGGCGGTGCGGACCAGCTTCTCGATGGTGTCAAACAGTTCCTTACCCTTGTACTCAACGCCTTGTATCTGCAAAGTCGCAAAAGTGCCGTCCTCGCTCAGAGGTACGCTGCCGTGATAGAGCAGATTGTTGTTGTGCACCAGATAAAGCGATCCATGCGCAAACAGGCACTCCATGTGGCGTGACAGGGCCTTGCTGTTGGTAAAACTGTGCACCAAACGGTCTATCACGTTCTGTTCGGCCGATGTCAGGCGGTACGGATCCTTGGGATCAACTGTGGGGAAGTTGGTGTCAAGCAACTTGTATTCTTTACCTCCGATGTTTATGACGCCACGCTTAAGGTCCATCTTGTCAAGCAGATTGCGGTGCTCCATATGGAACTCCGGATGACGCGCGATCACCGCTGCCTCAAGCTTGAACTGGATGATGGCAATTGCCTTGTGCATCTGTGCCATAAGGCGTGTGGGAGGCACGTCGGCGGGAGTGTCATCGGACTTTACAGGATTGAACAGCGTGCAGGGATCGTTGGCGTATGTCTCCATTGCGAACGTGGCCAGCGGTAGCAGGTTGATGCCGTAACCATCCTCGAGCGTGCCCATATCGGAGTACTTGAGCGAGTTACGCACCACGTTAGCAACGCATGCGGCGCTTCCGCTGGCAGCACCCATCCATACTACGTCGTGGTTACCCCACTGGATATCAAAATCGCGGTAATTGCATAGCATATCCATAATTCTGTGAGCGCCGGGACCACGGTCGTAGATATCACCTATTATGTGCAGCTGGTCAATCACCAGATCACGGGTGACATCGGCAATGGCAATTATAAAATGGCTGGCACGACCGGTCGATACGATGGTGTCAACGATTGCTTTCAGATAGCTGTGCTTGGACTGGAACGTGCCGCGGGTCTCGTGCATGAGCTCCTCGATTATGTAAGCGTAGTCCTTGGGCAGGGCCTTGCGCACCTTTGAGCGGGTATATCGGGACGACACGCGTGTAAGCACCGCTATCATCTGCATCAGAGTGACTTTGTACCACTCGTCAAGATTCTCATTCTCAGCCTTGAGCACGCGAAGCTTGGCCTCAGGGTAACTTATCAGAGCACTCAGGCTGCGCTTGTCCTCTACGCTCAGCTCATCGCCGAACACGGCGTCAATCTTCTGCTGGATTACGCCCGATGCCGATCTCAACACATAATCAAACGCATCGTACTCGCCGTGGATATCGGTCACAAAATGCTCGGTTCCCTTGGGCAGGTTCAATATTGCCTCAAGGTTTATTATTTCGGTCGATGCAGCCGCGATTGACGGAAAGCTCTTGGCAAGCAACTGCAGATATTCAATGCTTCGCTCCATATTTCTAGTCGTTTCTAAAAATGGTACCATTGGGGTCTGACCCCTTTTGTATCATTTTGGGATGTTGCGCAATATTGCAAGCAGATGATCAAACACCATCGGGACGGTGGCAAGTTCCAGGCGCTCGGAGGGTGAGTGTACACCGCGCAGTGTCGGGCCGATGGAAATCATGTCCAGATCGGGATATGAGGTCAGGAACAGACCGCACTCCAGACCGGCGTGAATTGCCTTCACCTTGGGATCGTGATGGAACAGCTCCTTGTATTTGCGGACCGAAATATCCAGCAGCTCCGATTTGGGATTGGGGGCCCAACCGGGATAACCGTCGTTACGCGATACCTTGGCACCAGCCAGGCGGAAGCAGGCTGCCAGAGTTTCCTGCACCGCATATTTGCCCGATTCAACACTACTGCGCTGGCTTGCCAGCATGGTAACCTTGCCGTTCTCGGTGCGAATACGCGCCAGATTGGAGCTAGTCTCAACCAGTCCCGGAACATCCATGCTCATGGCATACACGCCATTGAACACGGCAAACACCGAGCGGATTACATTGCGTGCCACAGCAGGTTCGATGCAATTCTCAACCGGATCAGTGCTCTCCATGAAGAACTTGGCCTCGGTCTCCGTTACGTGATATTCATCCTGTACTTCCGATGCAAACACGTTAAAATCAACACGTATCTTCTCCTTATCGGCCATCGGAACTGCAATCACAGCCAGAGCGTCACGCGGAATGGCGTTGTGCAGATTTCCTCCGCTGATTGAGCACAGACGCAGGTCATACTTATCTATGGCACTGTTCAGGAACCGCGCCAGAATCTTGTTGGCATTGGCATAACCCTTATCTATATCATCGCCGGAATGGCCTCCATGAAGCTTGTCTACACCCACGCGCAGGAACATATACCCGGCCGGAATCGGCTCAAGCTTGTAGTCAAACGTTACGGATGTATTGATACCGCCTGCGCAACCGATGAATATCTCGCCCTCATCCTCCGAGTCAAGGTTTATGAGCATCTTGCCGTTCATCATGCCCGGCTTAAGATTCTCGGCACCGGTAAGCCCGGTCTCCTCGGATACCGTAAACAGGCACTCCACAGGACCATGCTCAATCTCCTTGCTGTCAAGCACTGCCAGAGCCATAGCGATACCCATACCGTCATCGGCTCCAAGTGTTGTGCCGCGTGCCTTGAGCCATCCGTCCTCAACGTAAGTCTCGATAGGTTGTGTCATGAAATCGTGGTCCAGAGTGGCATCCTTCTCGCAAACCATATCCTGATGTGCCTGCAGGATCACCGTCTGTCGGCCCTCAAATCCGGGACTTGCAGGCTTGATTATCAGCACATTACCTACATCATCCTTCTTGGCGGCAAGACCTCGTGCCGATGCAAATGACATAAGGTATTCACCCATCTTCTCCTCACGGCCCGATGGACGCGGAATCTTACAGATCTCCAGGAATATGTCCATCACTCTCTTAGACCAATCTATCTTTTCCATATCTTAAAAACTAATAAATCATAATGAATTCTTAACAACTCCAAAAATACATTATTCTTGGCATTAATTCAACTAAAATCCATAACTTCGCGCGTCGTATGTGGAAAACGTTACTGACAGTTATTCTTTTACTTCTTGCGGCTGTTGCCCTGTTATCGGTCAATATATTGCTTAAGAAGAACGGCCGATTCCCGAACATACATGTGGGACGTAATCCGGCTATGAGAAAAAGAAACATCGGATGCGTTGAATCACAGGACGCCGAGGCACAGAAAAGCAATCCTCTGGCAGTAAAAGAAAAAGCGAATGTTTAAAAACAAGAATATCTTTATGAAATCAAAGTCCGTTTCAACAGCTGTCCTTTCCGCAGCAATGATTTTTGGATTCACTCAGTGTTCACAGCAGTCAGCAAATGCCCCTCAGCAGGAGCAGGCTCCGGTAGCAGTATCTGGCCTCCGAATCGCTTACATTGATGTTGATTCACTCCTGGCCAACTACTTATTTTATCAGGACCTTTCAGAGGAGATGATGCGCAAGGAGGAGAATTACCGTCTCTCTCTCACCGAGGAAGCCAACAAGTTGCAGAAGGACTATGAGGACCATCAGAAGAAACTCAGAAACGGTGTCTACTCATCAAACGAGCGTGCACAGTCTGAAGAGAACAGACTTCTCAAGAGACAGCAGTCAATTCAGGAAAAGAGCGACAAGTACACTCAGGAGCTTCTTGTTGAGAGAGACGCTAACTCACAGAAGATCAGCGAGACTGTTGATAATTTTGTAAAGGAATACAACAAGACCCACGGCTACAACCTGATTATCAGCAAGGCCAGCCTTCTGTTTGCCGATGAGGCTCTGAACATCACAGCCGAGATTCTGGACGGTCTCAACGCTGCATACAGCCAGACAGACGACAAGTAAGGACACAAAATTGACAAAAAAAGGACGGTTGACTTCGTCGAAGTCAACCGTCCTTTTTTGCGCCCTTTCACACCAAAAACATTATCTTTACAAAAAAATTACAGCTTATGAGAACAATGAAGTATATCCTTGCAGGTGCGCTTTTGACCTGCTTTCCTTTCACTTTGAGTGCACAATTCATGTTCGGCGGTGGTGGAAACCGCGCTGCCCAGGACAGCCTGCGCAAGATTGCGGCAGCCGATTATGCCGATATGCTGGCAAAAGTCGGCGTAGACCAGCCCCGCGAGGGCCGTCAGCCCAATAGCCAGGATGAGAGCAAGCATCCCAATTACGATGAGCTGATTGCCAACCCCTACCCCTTCTATCCCGACCCGCTGGTAACGGAGAGTGGCAAAAAGGTCACCAGTGCCAAGATGTGGTACAAGGTGCGTCGTCCCGAGATTGTAAAACTCTTTGAGGATAATGTATACGGCCGCATTCCCGATAACGTTCCAAGCGTGAAATGGGAGGTAACCAGCGAGGAGAAGAAGGACTTTGCCGGAACACCTGTAGTGGTTCGCATGCTTAAAGGTGTGGTGGACAACTCCAGTTATCCATCCATCACGGTCGAGATATCGGCCAACGTAGTCTATCCCGAAGGAAAGCAGAACCTGCCCGTAATCATAGAGTTCGGATTCGGAGGCGGTGACCCCACCCGTACCCGCGGCAACAGCAAATCATGGCAGCAGATGGTAATAGAGCGCGGTTGGGCTGCAGCATCCATCAACCCCTCATCTATCCAGGCCGATGCCGGATCAGGGCTCACCAACGGAATCATCGGACTCTGCAACAAGGGAGAATTCCGCCAGCCCACCGACTGGGGTTCACTCCGTGCCTGGGGCTGGGGACTGTCACGCCTTATAGACTATTTTGAGACCGATAAGACATTCGATGCCACCAAGTGCGCTATCGAGGGTGTATCACGTTATGGCAAGGCATCACTCGTGGCAATGGCTTTCGAGGAGCGCATAGCAGCCGGATTCATTGCCTCATCGGGCAAGGCCGGAGCAGCAGGATGGCGTCGTGACTGCGGTGAGAGCATCGGCAACATAGTTTCAAACGAGGAGTACCACTGGGTATGCGGCAACCTTATTAAGTACGGTACTGATCCGCTTACCGAGAATGACCTTCCTGTTGATCAGCACGAACTCATTGCCCTGTGTGCTCCGCGTGCCTGCTTCATATCAACAGGTAGTTGGAGCGGCGACAAGTGGCAGGATGTGGTAGGATCGTTCATATCGGCTTCAAAGGCATCGCCCGTATATGAGCTGCTGGGATACAAGGGTGTAGGCACAGACCTCTTCCCCGGTATGGACAACGGCCTGATGGATGGTCGTCTGACCTATCGCCAGCATCACGGAGGACATGAGGCCGGCCCCAACTGGCCCTTCTTCCTGGACTTCTTTGAGCGCGAAGTCGTGAACAAATAACACAAAATGATACAAAAGGGGCCTGACCCCAATTGTATCATTTTGCCCCCTGATTTAACATTTTGCGAAATTGTGCGTCTTTAAGATAGAAAATCATAAAAGACTACGACGATGAAAACAAGAGTGATGATGATAGGCATTGCAGTTGCAGCGCTTCTGCTCGCCACAGAGAATGTTCAGGCGCAGTCCAGAGAGACACGTAGAGAACGCACTGAGCGCAGTGATGAACGTTTTATCAGAGAGGATGATCCACGCCGCACACGCCCCGAGGACCAACGTCGTGTCCGTCCCGAAGATCAGCGTCGCGTACGTCGCAATGTTCCCCCTCCCGCTCCTATCCGTTTCAAGGTGGTTGACAACGATGTGATACGTTCCTTTGCACGTGAGAGATATGACTCCAACCGTCTTAAGATGGCCGATATGATATTCAACACTGACGGATATATGACATCTGATCAGATAATGGAAGTATCAACCATGTTTGATTATGACAGCAACCGCATAAAATTCCTCAAGAAGGCATATCTGAACTGCGTTGATTGCCACAATTTCTACCGCGTGCTGGGTACACTTGAGTACAGCTCAAGCCGCGAGAAGATAATCAAGTTTATCCTTGATAATCCGATAGAGGATTTTCGCAACGGTGAGCCCATCCGCAAAGTGAGCAATTCCGATATGAACGCTATACTCAAGCTGCTCAAAAACGAGAGTTTTGATTCAAACCGAGGCAAGCTTGCCAGAATGATAGTGGGTGGAAATCTGTTCACATCACGTCAGATAGCCGATATGGCCAAGACATTCAGTTTTGACAGCAACCGATACGATTTTCTGGTCGATGCTTACGGTAGCTGTGTAGATCCGCAGAACTACGTCGTTGCAGCCAACACACTTGAGTTCAGCACAAACCGCAGCGACCTGATGCGCAAAATCGCACGCCGACCATAACATCAAAATGAGAATAAAAAAAGACGATCCGCTGGACCGTCTTTTTTTATTCTCATTTTATGAAATCAATTCTTGAAGTAATCTTCCAGCGCCTCCTCAAGCTCCTTATCCCTAAGGTTGCGGCCTATAATCGTACCATCGGCATCGATCAGGAATGTGCTGGGAATTGCGGTAATGGAATACAATACTGCAGCTGAGTTCTGCATATCCTCACCGTTCCAAAGCTGAACCCAGTTCATGCCGTTGTCCTTGACAGCCTTGATCCACTCATCGGTACCGTCATCAACCGATACGCTTACGATCTCAAAACCTTTTGACTTGAACTTCTTGTAAGCGGTTTTCAGATTGGGAACCTCATTCAGGCAGGGAGTGCACCAACTGGCCCAGAAATCCAGCAGCACCACCTTGTTCTTGGCAACGTAATCCGACAGTTTTGCCTTGCCTTCAAAAGCGTATTTCTTATCCAGAATGGGAGCCTCAAAATCAAGATACGGATGTCCCAGACTAGTGCTCAACTGGGAATTGATCATTGAAGTGAGCTGGTTGAACATGAAATCCTGACCGAATGTGGGGGCAAGCTTCTGAAGTAGATCCATAACCTGCTCGGGCTCAAACATGCTGTAATTCTCCATCAGCTGCTGATAACCGTAAATCTTATCGGCATTATCCTCAATGCTCTGGGCCAGAAGCGCAATAAAACGGTCCTGTAATTCACCCATCTGCCTGTAAAGTTCACTGGCATCGCCCTGAGAGGCCAAAGTAATGCGAATCTTATCCTCAATCTCCGTAGCCTCCTCATCGAGCACGTCGGTATCGTCATAGAACTTCTGGAAAGCATCGTTGTTGGGTGTTCCGGCCAGATGCTGGTTGCCTGTTTCGGCATTTATCAGCACCTCTATATTACCCCTTTCAAGGAAAAGCTGGCACCCTCTCATGGTCTCTTCCAACTCATATGTGAGTACAGCCACCTCGGCTGTATCGGTCTTACTCCTGAAACTGAATTTACCGCCTCTGACAACGGTTGAGTCCAGATCATCCAGGCTGTCAAAATCCAGAACGCTCAAAGTGATGACGGTACCGTCCTCAACGCCCTCGATCTGTCCCTTGATCCTGTATGAGTCCTTACCGCACGAAGCCAGCAGTATTGCAGCAAAAGCAATGAATATAATCCTTTTCATAAACCGGAATGTATCTTATTTAATCAAATACTGTGAGCTGATAGACTCGTTCGATATCACGCGGCGGATAGTCTCGGCAAACATCTGGGCTACAGAAAGTTGCTTGAGCTTCTTGCAAGGAATGGAGTTACGGTAAGGAATGCTGTTTGTGAACACAATCTCCTCAAGGCATGAATTGTCAACACGCACGGGAGCATCGCCCGACATCACGCAGTGCGAAGCAAGCGCACGAACCGACTTGGCACCGGCCTCCATCATCACGTCACCGGCCTTGCATATAGTACCTGCAGTATCAACTATATCATCAACAATAACCACGTTCTTGCCCTGTACATCACCGATAATGCGGATATCATCCACCACGTTGGCACGGGTACGTGTCTTCTGGCACAATACCAGAGGCACATCCAGGAACTTGGCATATGCGCTGGCACGCTTACTGCCGCCTACATCAGGAGCAGCCATTACCAGTTCATCAAGCTTAAGGCTCTGAATATAGGGAAGAAATACCATAGATGCATACAGATGGTCAACGGGAACATCAAAGAATCCCTGAATCTGGTCTGCATGAAGGTCCATCGTTATCAGACGGTCTATACCAGCTACGCTCAACATATCGGCCACCAGTTTGGCGCCAATAGATACACGCGGCTTGTCCTTACGGTCCTGACGTGCCCATCCGAAATAAGGAACAACGGCATTAACTGACTTGGCCGATGCACGCTTGGCGGCGTCAACCATAAGCAGAAGTTCCATCAGATTGTCCGATGAGGGGAATGTTGACTGAACCAGAAAAACATCCCTGCCACGGATAGATTCCTCATACGACACTGCAAACTCGCCGTCTGCAAAATGAGCTACATTCATGTTGCCCAGGGGGCAGTTAAGGTAATCGCATATCTCTTTGGCCAGGTACATGGTGTTGGTACCGCAGAAGACCAGGAAAGAATTGCTTGAATCCATAAGGAATATGACTGTTGTTTAGTAAAATTTTACGCTGCAAAGTTACAAAAAATTAGGGCGCACCGCTGACCAGTGCGCCCTAATTTATAATTATTTATCAACAGTTCAATAGAACCACTTGACGTAGCAGAAATCCTGACGGTGAGGCAGGTCGGCGTTCTTGGGATACATACGGTATGCAACCTTGAATGTACCGGCAAAATCGTTCTTGACGCAGCCGTGGAAGGTATAGAGATTACCCTCACGCTTTATCAGCTCAAGCGGAACAACCTTCTGCAGTTTTTCACCGCCATCGGCATCGTAGCCCATAACGACCATCTCAACGCCGATAGCATCGTCCAAACCCTTCTCGTCAATGACATACTCCATATCATAGCTCTTACCTGTAGCAAACTGGCCCTGCATTATGGTATCAGTCTTGCTGCAACTTACCACCTCAATTGCATCCCAGCGCTGAGCCACAATCTCCTTCCAGGCGGCAATCTCCTTTGCCTTGGCAAAGTCATTAGCCTGAAGCATATGTGAGCGCTCGGCCATCTTGCAGTAGAACTTGCTGAAGTAATCATCAAGCTGACGCTTCATAGTATAATGTGGAGCAATCTGGGCAATTGAGTTCTTCATTGTCATAACCCAACCCTCAGATATACCCTCGGCATTCTTGTTGTAATAAAGCGGCAGAATCTCATTCTCCAGGATGCTGTAGATTGTAGCGGCATCCAGCTGATCCTGATATTGCTGATTGCTGTAGGTACGCTTATCGGTCAATGCCCAACCGGCACCCTCGCGATAGCCCTCGTACCACCAACCGTCCAGAACCGAGAAGTTGACCACACCGTTCATCAGAGCCTTTTCGCCCGATGTACCCGATGCCTCAAGCGGACGTGTAGGAGTATTGAGCCAGATATCCACGCCCGATACAAGACGACGTGCCAGATGCATGTCATAGTTCTCAAGGAATATGATCTTGCCCAGGAACTCCGGACGACGGCTGATGTCGATGATCTGCTTGATAAGACCCTGACCTGCGCCATCATGCGGGTGAGCCTTTCCGGTAAAGAAGAACTGAACCGGATAGTCGGGGTTGTTCACTATCTTGGCCAGACGGTCCAGATCGGTAAACAGCAGATGTGCACGCTTGTATGTTGCAAAACGACGGCCAAAGCCTATTGTCAGGGCATTGGGATTGATCTTCTCCATCAGTGACATGATACGTGAAGGATCACCCTGATTCTTGAGCCAGCTGTCCTTGAACTGCTCACGGATAAAATCAATCAACTGCTTCTTAAGGTCGTTGTGAAGATCCCATACAACCTTATCGGGTACCTTATAGATATCCTCCCACAGTTTCTCGTTTGACTGGTCATGGAGGAAATTCTTGTCAAAATACTTGGCATAAAGTGCCTGCCACTCCTTCGATGCCCATGTAGGCATATGAACGCCATTGGTAACGTAACCCACGTGGCTCTCTTCGGGGAAATAACCCTTCCAGATACCGGCAAACATCTTCTTGGACACCTCGCCGTGCAGCCAGCTTACGCCGTTAACCTCCTGGCAGGTGTTGCATGCAAATGTTGACATGCAGAACCTTTCGCTTGCATCACCGGGATTGGTTCGGCCCATATCCATAAGCTCGCCCCAGCTTATACCCAGCTGCTGAGCATAACCGCTCATATATTTACCGAAAAGGCCCTCGTCAAAGTAGTCGTGACCTGCGGGAACCGGAGTGTGTACAGTGTACAGTGACGAAGCACGAACCACCTCCATAGCCTGGTTGAATGTCAGGCCCTGCTTTACATACTGTGTCAGACGATACAGATTGCACAGGGCAGCGTGACCCTCATTGCAGTGGTAGATATCCTTCTTGATGCCCAGAGCCTCAAGGGTAAGCATACCACCTATACCCAGCAGAATCTCCTGCTTCAGGCGGTTCTCCCAGTCACCACCGTAAAGCTGTGATGTAATGGGACGGTCATAATCGCTGTTCATGTCGATATCGGTATCCATCAGGTACAGAGGCACACGACCTACGTTTACCCTCCAGATAGCGGCATAAACGGTATAGTTGATATAAGGAACCGCAATTGTCAGAGGCTGTCCCTGCTTGTCATAGACGCGCTCCAGCGGCAGGGTATTGAAGTCCTGCGGCTCGTAGTTGGCAATCTGCTGACCATCCATGGAGAGGGTCTGCGTAAAGTAACCGTGACGGTACAGGAAACCCACACCGCACATATCCACATTACTGTCACTGGCCTCCTTCATGTAGTCGCCGGCCAGAACGCCCAGACCACCTGAGTAGATCTTGAGAACGTGTGTCAGACCGTACTCCATGCAGAAATATGCAACCGACGGACGGTTCTGATCGGGTTTAACGTCTATATATTTGCGGAATTTGTCATAAATGGCATTCATCTTGTCCAGGAAAATCTGGTCCTTGGAGAGTTCCTCCAGCTTGTCATAGCCCAAGCTCTGGAGCATCATGATAGGATTGTGGCGAACCTTTGTCCACAACTCCGGGTCAATCTCCTTGAACAGGGCCTTAGCGTCCTCGTTCCATACCCACCAGATGTTGTGAGCCACCTCGTCAAGTTTCTGCAAAGCCTCAGGCACACTTGATTTTACATAAAAATCACGCCATGAGGGCTGATTTGAATTGCTTGCTTTAATCTTCATATCTCGTTTTTCAAAAAAAGTTCAAAATGATACAAATGGGGTCAGGCCCCAATTGTACTGTTTTTCAAAAATGATACAATTGGGGCCTGACCCCATTTGTATCACTTTTCCAGGTTTTGTTCAGCGCAAAGCTGTAAGCCTCAAGGTAGAACTTGATGAAATGCTTCCAGAGAGCCTTCTGGGCAATCTTTCCAGCTTTTTCGCGAATAGCATCACGTTCAGCGGCGCTCATCATCACCCACTTCTCAATCTGCGCGCTGATATCGGCCGATGCCTCATTCCAGTTGCTATCGGTCCGATGAACGACCTTAACACCATCCTCAAGCTGAGCATCATGCTTGAGCAGAGTGTTCACCCACAGTCCGAATCCGGCCAGGTCCGATGTAATGGTAGGAACCTTGAATGCCGCACTCTCAAGCGGAGTGTAACCCCACGGCTCGTAGTATGACGGAAACACAGCCAGATCCTGTCCTATGAGCAGGTCGTAGTATGTCTTGTTAAAGATACCGTCGTTTCCGTCCAGATAGCACGGCACGAACAGCACCTTTATATTGTCCTCAGGAGCATTGCGGAATCCCATGGCCTGCAGAGTGCAAAGCACACGATCCTCGCCCATATTGTGCAACCAATGTGTAGTAAGAGGCATTGACAGCGGCGTTTTTGCAGCATCTGTTCCGTTTACGCGATCCTGCAGGTCGCGACGTGGCTCCATCACCCATGCAGGCACATTTATCAGTGCCAGTATATGTGCATCACCAGTCTTGTGACTGTCACGCAGCTGGCGCATCGACTCCAGGAACAGATCAATACCCTTGTTACGGAACTCATATCGGCCTCCGGTTGCCAGAATGACGGTCTCATCGCCCCACTCCGTTCCAAACAGTTTGTTTGCAACCGACAGGATGGTGCGACGAGCCTCACAACGTGCAGTATCAAACTTATCGGGAGCCGGCAGGAAGCCGTCCTCAAAACCGTTCACGGTCACCACATCAGGGGTACGCTCAAGCAGCTGGGTGCATTCGCGGGCAGTGATATCGCTCACAGTGGTAAAGCAATCCACCTGATGCGCAGTCTGCTTCTCAACGGAGTGCTTGGACTCCATGTTGAGCTCCTGAGCCATCTGGTCGCCGTTATAGCCTTCAAAAAACTCATACAGCGCCTTGCCGTTGCCGCAAATGGATCGGCCAATAGACGTAGCGTGAGTTGTGAATACGGTTGATATCTGTGGAATAAAGTATTTCAGGAACAGTGCGCCCAGACCGGTCATCCACTCGTGAGCATGATAAACCACAGTGTCATTGGCGCTTATATTGAAATTGTAGAAACTCTTCACGGCCATTGCAGCGGCGTATGAGAACATCGAAGCCTCGTCATAATCGCCGTATGCGTGCATTGAATCGACTTTAAAAAGCTCCCAGGCACGGCTGTAGATGTTGTTCTTCATCGTGTATAGCGTCATGAAATCCACCAGGAACACAATGGGTCGTCCCGGTACATTCCAATAGCCTACCCTGACCTTCAGGCCGTCAGTTTCACGTGCATAGTCCTTCCAGATTGCGTAAAGTGATTTGTCCTCTATAAACAGCGGATTTTTCTTGCCCTCCCAAACATCGGGGCCCACATAGATGAGCGTAGCGCCACTCTCCTCCTTGAGCGTCTTGGCCTGGGTGGAGAGTACCGTATAGATGCCTCCAATCTTGTTGCAGACCTCCCAGCTCACGGAAAATATGAAATCCGGCTTTCTTTTGGTACTACTCATACTACAATATAAATAATCCTTTTTATCAGATTTTCAGGCCGCAAAGTTACACATTTTCCGCGCCTGATAATACTATGTTAACACACTTTTATCAACCGATGACTCCGGAGCCCAGCATCTCGTCATCGGGAGCGTACCAGACGGCAAACTGGCCAGGGGTGATGCCGCGCTGAGGCTCGTCAAAGAGAATATACAGGGCCGATGAGCGCTGAATGAGCCAGGCATCCTGCAGAGGCTGGCGGTAACGGATACGAACGCGATAACGACGCACCTCGCCCACCTGCATCTTCATATCCGCACGAATCCAATGAATATCATTGGGCCCGATGCACAAGCAGCTGCGTGAAAGGCCCGGATGGGTATGCCCACAGCCCGCATAAACGGTATTGCTCTCAATATCAGTAGCAATCACGAATAGCGAATCATCATGCCCGCCCACATTCAAGCCGTGACGTTGGCCGATGGTAAAGAACTGCGCACCATCGTGCGTGCCGATTATCTTGCCCCAAGGATTCGCCTTGAAACGTGTTTTCTTGATGTGTTTATGTCCAGACCTGTAAGTCTCGGTAATGAATTTGATTGAGTCGTAACGGTATGGTGTAGCCAAACGCTCCAACACATCGTCTGAGAGCCCGGCAATCTTGTCAGGATCGTAATTGTTTGAACTCAACGCATCAGTGCACTTATCCTCGCTGATATAGCCAGTAACCATATTTGCAGGCTTTCCATCAACCGTGAGACTTGAAAGCGTCTCCTGCTGAAACTTGTAGTGAGGATTACCCGCATAAAACTCCGGATACACCTCTACAATATTGCCCTCCACGCTCTTGAGCTTCTGCTTCAGGAACTCCGGCAGATCGACCTTTCCCACAAAACAAATACCCTGCGAGTCCTTCTTTGTGGCCGATGGCAATGCTGCATCGGCGGCAATCTGGCGCACTTGGGATTTGAGCAGATGCCCTATCGGGAACATAGCCCTTGAAAGCTGTTGCTGATTAAGCTGGCACAGGAAATAGCTCTGGTCCTTACCGGGATCAACTCCCTCGAATATGCGGTACATGGTGCTGCCGTCATCGGCCTTGAACTCTTCCTTGCGGCAGTAGTGCCCGGTGGCAACCATATCGGCCCCCAACTTCAAAGCAGCATCTAGGAACGCATCGAACTTGATCTCGCGGTTGCAAAGCACATCGGGATTAGGTGTTCGGCCCTGCTCATACTCGCTGAACATGTAATCAACCACACGTCGGCGGTACTCGTCGCTCAGGTCCACAAAATAGAACGGGATACCAATCTTCTTGGCCACCATCTCGGCCACCAGGCGGTCCTCCTCCCACTCACAGTCCCCGTGCAGCGTGCCCTCGGTATCGTGCCAGTTCTGCATGAACATGGCAAAGACATCGTACCCCTGCTGCTTGAGCAACAAGGCCGCAACGCTGGAGTCCACGCCTCCCGATAACCCTACGCACACTTTCATGCTGCAAAGATAACTAGTTTCAAGGGTTTTTCGTAAACTTGCAATATGATATGATTACAAACTAAAACAGATATTTATGAAAAGAATTATCACTTTCTTAGCCTTAATGGCCGGAATCGTGTCGGTCTTTGCCCAGACACCCAATGAAATTGTTGCACGTATGGAGTCCGAGATGAAGATTCATGAGAAAGACGGAATTGAAATGATAATGGATCTCAAACTTCCGGTGATTGGAGTTGTGCCCGCCAAAACTCTGATGTTGGGAGCAAAAAGTCGCACTGATTCAACTATAGAAGGTACCAGGACCGTAGTCTGGACCGACGAAACGACAGTCTGGTCCTATTCAAGCAAGACAAACCAGATTGAGATTAAGGACGCCACTGCTAATGCCGACAACACACAAAGCAACGCAAAGATGTTTGAAGGTATAGCAGAAGGCTATAAAATAACCTTGATTAATGAAACGCCAGATGCATGGTTTTTCAAATGCAAGAAAGCCCGTTCCAACAAAGATAAAAATGCCTCCAAGAAGATGGAGCTTGCAGTAGCCAAGGAAACATATTACGCTGTCAGCCTGTCCGTAAAGGGCTTGTTAGCCAGCATCTCAATGCGTGATATTAAATTCGGCGTAACTGAGGAGCAGGTCACATTCAATCCCAACGAATTCCCCAATGCAACCATAGAGGACAAGAGAGAAAAATAGTACAATTGGGGGCAGGCCCCAATTGTACCGTTTTGTATGTGGAGCATACGAGTCCAATTTTCCGTAAGCCATTGGAAGAATATCGGCCCTACAGATATGCTATAATAGGTTTTCCGGAAAAGTGATTTCCTATAGTTTCCTATGTTTTTTGTATTATTCAGTACCGATTCTGCACAATATCGTATTGGTTAGTGCGCTATTTCTGTAAAATATCGCATTCCTATAAAAATGTTTTCTGTAAAATATCGCATTTTACTGCATACTTTTCGTATCTTTGCAAGAGTAAAATGCAGTGACTATGATAGACAAAAGGGTACTGGAATTAATCCTCACAGACCAGCAGGAGGAGCTTGAAGAGAGGGCTGACGAGGCATTATGCCCCAGACGTGAAGAGGTTTTGGTTGACACAAAGAGTTCACAAGCACAAGTTATTATAGGTGTAAGGCGTAGTGGAAAGTCCACGCTCTGCTATCAGGCACTACATGACAAGGGTTTGAAGTTCGCGTACGTTGACTTTGACGATGAGCGTCTAGTGAAGCTTGAATCGGACCAATTGAACGATGTGCTGGAGATACTGTATAAGATATACGGTGATTTTGATTATCTGTTCCTGGATGAGATACAGAATGTGGAGGGTTGGCATCTGTTTGTAAACAGGATACTCCGCAAGAAGATGCACGTAATAATAACCGGATCAAATGCCAAGCTGTTAAGCAGTGATCTGGCAACACATCTAACGGGGCGTAACAAGGAGATTGCGCTCTTTCCTTTCTCTTTTAAGGAGTTCTGCATAATGAAGAGTGTTGACACCCAGAGACGTACTACTAAGGCCGAAGGATTTCGCCGTGCCGCATTTGACGAGTACCTGAAACAGGGCGCGTTCCCTGAGTTACTGAGTATAGAGGACAAAAAGAGTTACGTGAGCAGTCTGGTAGAGAACATACTGAAGCGTGATATTGAGCAGCGCTACAAGATAACATACAAGGCTGCCTTTGAAAATATGGCCCACCATCTGCTAAACGTTTCGCCCACAATAGTTGTTACCACAGATCTGGCTGGGCAGTTCCACTTCAGGTCTGAGCATACTGCCAAGAACTATGTGAAATATCTTAAGGAGGCTTACATGCTTATAGGCATACAGAAATACTCACAGAAGAGCAAGGTTCGTTCAGTTCAGGAGAAGGTGTATGCAGTTGATGTGGCTATGATGGACCAGAGAGAGAACGCGTTTGCAGGAGATAATCTTGGTTACCGCCTTGAGACCATAGTTGCCATACATCTGATAAGAAAGTGCAAGATAGAAGGACTGGATGTATATTACTTAAATGACAGATCTGGCGAGTGCGATTTTTTGGTTTGCAAGGGCAATAAGGTAGTACAGTCTATACAGGTGTCATACGATATATCGGCCGATAAAACCCGCAAACGTGAGATAAACGGCCTGCTACTGGCCGCTAGACAGACCAAATGCGATGATCTGTTATTGCTGACCGATCACGAGAGTGGTGAGATAGAGCAAGACGGACGCAAGATAAAAATCCAGCCTGTCTATGAATGGGCTACAGAGTTGGAGATATGACAAATGGATAACTTATGTATTCATATTGCTTATACTACTCATTCGAAATCTACTGCATTTTTACAATAAATTTCGAATGAACCATGTATCCCCAATAAAATGGTTATGAAAAAGGTCATAAGCAACTTAAAATCCTTCAAAAAAGAAGGAAAAGAACTCCACTTAAAAATGCAGTTTTTGTACGACAAGTTGTATTATTCAGTACCGATTCAGTACCGATGAAGAAAAATGGGGAAAATCAAGACGGGTCAGGTACAAACGTATTGGGGCGAGCGAGACCCCGAGCGAGAGCGGCCGGATGGCCGCCAAGCGACCGTAGGAAGCGCTTTTGCGAAGCAAAATAAAACAAGGTCCACATGCTCCACATACAAAAAGGCCGCCATCGGCGACCTTTTTGCATGTGGAGCATACGAGACTCGAACTCGTCACCTCTTGACTGCCAGTCAAACGCTCTAGCCAGATGAGCTAATGCCCCGTGCGTGATGATTTCGGCTGCAAAGGTAACTATTAGGATTGAATTATTGCTATCTTCGCAGAAGAAAATTTGCGCAAATGATAAAGCCCGTAGCAGAGAAAATAATCCTTGGCATTGACCCTGGCACAAACGTGATGGGATACGGCGTAATCAAGGTCGAGGGCACCAAGGCTTCGATTGTGACCATGGGTGTGATTGATATGCGCAAGGAGTCCGATATGTACCTCAAGCTGGGCCACATCTTCCAGCGTGTGAACGGCATCATCGACTCTTACCTGCCCGATGAGATGGCTATCGAGGCCCCCTTCTTTGGCAAAAACGTGCAATCAATGCTCAAGCTGGGCCGCGCACAGGGCGTTGCAATAGCCGCCGCCATCAACCACAGCGTACCTATCACCGAGTACGCCCCTATGAAGATCAAAATGGCCATAACCGGAACCGGTACCGCCAGCAAGGAGCAGGTAGCAGGAATGCTGCAGCGCATGCTACATCTTGAGCCGGCCGATATGCCTAAGTTCCTTGACGCGACCGATGCCCTTGCCGCCGCCTACTGCCACTACCTGCAGATGGGTCGCCCCGATACCGGCAAGAAAGGCCCCAAGAGCTGGAAAGAATACATCTCCAGCAACCCCACTAAAGTTTCCAAACGCAAAAGCACACAGTAGGGACAGTCCCCTTTGTGTTCTTTTCGCAAAAAGCACACAAAGGGGACTGTCCCTACTGTGGTATTTTCTCAGAGTGTGCCGCTGATAAGGATCAGTGACAGAGCTGAAAGGATAGCGTAGAACTCCGGGAAAGCAGCCATCACCATGGTGCCGGCAGTTACGTTGTTACCGCTTGCGGTGGCAGCGATACCGTTTGCACAAACCTGACCCTGACGTACGCCAGACAGGAGGCAGACAATACCTACGGCGATTGAAGAGCCGAATACGGCTGCAGCCTGCAAAGCTGTCATATCATCAACCACATGACCGCGGATAATGAAATAGCATACAAATCCGTAGATACCCTGAGTTGAGGGCATAGCTGACAGCAGCAGGAATGTACCCAGTGCCTCGGGACGCTTCTTAAGTCCGCCGATAGCAGCGTTACCGCATATGGTCAAACCATACACACTACCTAAGCCCGACAGGGCAATCATAATACCTATACCGATATAGGCCAACAGAACAGTTGAATTCATAGTTGTTTATTTTTAATTGTTACTGATTTATTTCTTTTTAAACGGTTTATATGCCTTTCCGCCTCCCTCAAAACCGGCGTTCTTGAAGAACTCCACAAAAGTAAGACGTATAGGATGCACCAAAGCGCTTATTATACACAGGAACAGGTTCAGACCGTGTCCCAACAGCAGAATCAGGCAAGTGGGCAACCACCCTATCCATATGGGAAGTGAACCCCCGGCCTGGAATGCCAGACTGTTGAACACACCTCCCAGTATACCGCCGGCCAAACCAAGTGCAAACAGACGTATGTATGAAAGCACATCGCCCAACAGTCCGCTCACCATGTTATACGTACCCCACAGGCCCGATCCCAGATTCACGAACGGGTTCTTGCCCGGAGTATTGAAGAACAGTATCAGCACACCGCAAACAATGGCAATGCCCAGCATCGTATTCATTGCAAGCGCGGAGATATCGGCCCCGGAAAGTTTAAGGAGCAGCAGCACAATCATGTCGATGAGCAATATCAGCCAGCCTATGTCACTCATGGCGTACTTGAGTCCGCACTGGATGGTAATGCGTGTAATCTTGAATCCCATACCGTACAGGATCTGCAGGATACCCACGCACACCGCAACCACCATCATGGGGCTGTAACCCATCACGCTGTAGTTATTATCGGTAATGAACTTGTCCTTGACGCCAGCCAGCCACGGCCATGCAACGGTATCCAGTGAAATTCCGAACACCATACCCGTGAGCAAGCCCACGATTATGGTCGATACGCCCAACCACTGACCCAGCGCCATGAAATCGCGCAAAGCGGGTAGTTTCTTCTTAGCCAATGTGCAAGCCAGGAATATGATAAGTCCGTAACCGCCGTCGCCCATACAAAGGCCGAAGAACAACATGAAGAACGGAGCAAATGCCGCCGTGGGATCAAGCTCACTGTAATTGGGCAGTGAATACATCTCGGTAAGCGGCTCAAACAGGCGTGCGAACCTATTGTTTTTCAGTTTAATAGGAATATCATCACCCGGAACAGGGTCCTCAACGTCAAAGAATACGCCCTTGACATCAAGTGCCTTGCTTATTCCGTCAATATCGGCAGCGGGAGCCCAGCCCTCGAGCAGCAGCAGGCTGTCATCGGCCAAATGCTCGCCGGTAAGCCTAACCTGACTGAAGCTGATGCTGTTCTCTAGGTTACGGATACCCTCCTTGAGCACATCAAGGCCCACATGAGCCAACTCAGTCATCTTTGCAGGAATGGCATCGATCGCAGCCTTGGTATTGGTGATCTCCTTCTCAACGACCGATAATGACATCGCAGGCAGATTGACCTGCTCGGCATCGATATCGGGCACAACATCGGGATGCGTAACCGTCACAAAGTTGACCTTCTGCTTGTCTCGCTCAATCTCAACCACTCCGTAGGCCGATACCCACTCGTCCTGGAATGCACGGATGGGACAGGTATAGAAACGTATCTTGTATCCCGACTGCTCCAGATGCTCCAACGATGCGGGCTCGAAATCGCCCCAGGGTAGCAACTGTGCGCGATCGCGGCTGAGCACCTGCAATGTCTGCTCCAATACCACCTTATCGGCCTCCAGAATTTCAAATCTCTCTGTAACCTTTTCGGGTGTATCAAAAGAGAAACCTTTTGTATGGTCATCGGGAACCTCAACTGCAGGCTGAGCGGCCAGAGGCTCCAGAACTTTCAAAGCATTCTTGTATCGGGCAAACTGATTAAGATCCTCCTGCAAGGACTCGTCCTGCACGGCACCAGCCTGTTTCTGGACCACATGCACCACGCCAAGTGAGCGCAGCTGCTCCAGGAACTGCTCATACTCCTTACTATGAATCAGGAAGGAGAGTTTCTTCATCTTTGTAATCATGCCTCTACCTCCTTTTCTTTAGCAGCTTCACGTTGTTCAAGCAGCGATTTCAGGATCTTCTGACTTGATTTGCTGAGGTTCTCCTCATCCTCCATGAAGCGTTTTATTTTACGTATGGCATCCTCATAACCCGGAATCTGTACCTTCTCAAAAAGGTTCACCTTCTGGGTAGTCTTCTTGCGGGCCTTCTCAAGCAACCCCAGCTTAGCGGTTGTAAACTCCACCAGGATAGCGTCATGAGCCAGGCTCTGAAGTATGTTGATGCCGTCATAATACCATTTGGGCTGACTGAACAGACTGAACGGAGCAACCTCAAAATCCACCTTGTCAAGCACCGGGATTCGCGTTCCGGCAATCTTGCGCACGGTCAGGTGCACATCGGCCACCTTTATAAGATTGGGGTTGAACTCGTTCCAAAGTGCGAACATGGATTCATATCGGCCTATGCCCTCCTCCAGCTCACGTTCCAGTCTGACCAGATCGTCCTTGCATTTCTTCACCTCCATGCGCAGCGCACTCTCCTTACTCTTAATAATAGGTAAGGTACGCTTTCGCACTTTCAGCTGCTTCTCCAGCTGCTGAAGTGAAGTCTTGTTATATTGGAACTTTATCGCCATTTATTTTCTTTCGATCACTCAAAATGTGAAATTGGGGACAGTCCCCTTTTTCACGTATTTTATTTTGCAATCATCGCTTTCTTTAGCATGTGAAAAAGGGGACTGTCCCCAATTTCACATTTTTGCTCATTTTGGCCAATATTGCTCTACCAGGGCAGCCTTGATGTTGACCTCATCGGGCTTGAAGTACTTGGCAAACAGGCCCCAGGTAACATCCAGCATCTCGGTGGTATCCAGGTTCACGTCAATTGCCAGCAGCTTCTCGCTGTAATCATGAGCAAAGTCAAGAGCACGCTGATCATAGTCAGTCAGGTCAAAACCGTTCTCAACCTTAGTCTTAGCATTTGATGCATCGGCATACAGACGCACGGCTGCGTTCATCACCTGCGGATGATCAGCACGTGTCTTCTTACCGTTCACCAGCTGTTTCAGACGTGAAAGCGAGCGGAACGGATCAACGATAACCTTACCTATATCACTGTCGCGGCGCAGGAACAGCTGACCCTCGGTGATATAACCGGTATTATCAGGCACAGCGTGTGTGATATCGCCGCCCGACAGCGTTGTCACAGCGATAATCGTAATTGAACCGCCCGATGGGAACTGCACGGCCTTCTCATAAATCTTTGCCAGGTCAGAGTAAAGTGAACCAGGCATGGAGTCCTTAGAAGGAATCTGATCCATACGGTTCGATACGATTGCCAATGCATCGGCATACGATGTCATATCGCTCAACAATACAAGCACCTTCTCATTCTTCTGCACGGCAAAATACTCGGCAGCGGTAAGAGCCATATCAGGCACCAGCAGACGCTCTACGGCAGGGTCCTCGGTGGTGTTCATGAATCCGATAATACGGTCCATTGCACCTGCGTTTGAGAACACATTCTTAAAATAGAGGTAGTCATCATTGGTCATACCCATACCGCCCAGGATAATCTTATCGGCCTTGGCACGCATGGCCACGGTTGCCATAACCTGGTTGAACGGCTGGTCAGGATCGGCAAAGAACGGAATCTTCTGGCCCGATACCAATGTATTGTTAAGGTCGATGCCCGCGATACCGGTTGCAATCAGTTCTGACGGCTGTTTACGGCGAACAGGGTTCACACTGGGGCCGCCAATCTCAACCTCAGTGCCCTCAACGGCAGGACCGCCGTCAATAGGATCACCGTAAGCGTTGAAGAATCGGCCGGCCAGACTCTCACTTACCTTAAGTGAAGGAGCCTTGCCCATGAATACTACTTCAGCGTTGGTGGGAATACCGCCGGTACCCTCAAACACCTGCAGCGTAACATCGTCGCCCACAATCTTAACCACCTGAGCCAATCGGCCATCGATAATGGCCAGCTCATCGTAACCCACACCCTGCGCCTTAAGCGAGCAGGTAGCCTTTGTAATCTGGCTTATCTTGGTGTAAATCTTCTGAAATGCCTTTGTTGTCATAGCTATAGCGGGTTAAGCGGTTTTACGTTCAGCAAGAAGTTCTTTAAGCTGCTTATCGTACTCAAAATACTTATCCGATTCAAACGGCTGGTAGTTCATCTGCTTGCACAGATTGATCACCTTCTTGAAGTACTCTATCACATCCAGGAAATGGTCAAACTTGAACTCGGTGTGGCAGATGTCAATCACGCGATCAACGATGGTCACCTGACGCTCCATCGGGGTCACGGCATCAATCTCATCGAACGCATCCTGCTGCAGCACGATAAAGTCAATCAGCTCTGATTTCCAGAACGTTACGTGATAATCAACAGGAACGCCGTCATCACCCAGAATGTTAATCTGCTCGGATATCTCCTTACCGCGCAGCAGACGTGTCTTAAGTTCGTTCACCTTGCTAATCCACTCGCTGTCAATGCGATCCGTAATATACTTGTCAAATTCCGGATAATCCAGATACTTTGAATAGGAATCAATGGGGTTGATGGCCGGATAACGCTTGCGGTCGGCACGCTCCTGCTCCAGAGCATAGAAACAACGGGCCACCTTCTTAGTATTCTCGGTCACAGGCTCCTTAAGGTTACCGCCGGCAGGCGATACAGTACCGATGAACGTGATTGAACCCGGCTGGCCGTTGTTCAGGTAAACGTAACCTGCACGTCCGTAGAAGTTTGCAATGATCGATGAGATATCCATCGGGAAAGCATCGGGACCAGGCAGTTCCTCCATACGGTTTGACATCTCACGCAAAGCCTGTGCCCAACGTGAAGTGGAATCGGCCATAAGAAGCACTCTTAAGCCCATTGAGCGGTAGTACTCCGATATTGCCATAGCCGTATAGACCGATGCCTCACGCGCAGCAACCGGCATGTTTGATGTATTTGCGATGATGATGGTACGCTCCATCAGCTTGCGTCCGGTATGCGGGTCATCCAATTCCGGGAACTCGGTAAAGATCTCCACAACCTCATTGGCACGCTCACCGCAGGCAGCGATTACCACGATATCGGCCTCGGCCTGCTTTGATATAGCGTGCTGCAGCACAGTCTTACCTGTACCGAACGGGCCGGGAATAAATCCTGTACCGCCCTCAACGATGGGGTTCAGAGTATCGATTGAACGAACGCCTGTCTCAAGCAGTTTGAATGGACGCGGTTTCTCGCGATAGTTGGTCATAGCCACCTTCACGGGCCATTTCTGGATCATATTCACGCTTACCGTATCACCCTTGGCATTCTCCAATACCGCAATCTCATCAATAATACGGTACTCACCCTCGGGCACTATCTTCTTTACGGTATATTCGCCTTCAAGCTGGAACGGAGCCATTATCTTGAGCGGCTGGAAGTTCTCCTCAACCTTACCCAGCCAGGCCGATGCCTGCACCTTATCGCCAACCTTGACGATAGGCTCAAACTTCCACTTGCGGTCATTGTCAAGCGGATAAGTGTACTCACCGCGCTTAAGGAACACGCCCGTCATCTTGTCCAAGTCATTCTGCAGACCGTCAAAGTTGTGTGACAGCATGCCCGGACCCAGCGTAACCTCCAGCATGTGACCGGTAAACTCGGCGGGCGAACCAACCTTAAGGCCACGGGTGCTCTCGAATACCTGGACGAACACGTTCTCGCCCACCACCTTGATGACCTCCGACATCAGCTTGTCGCCGCCTGTCTCGATATAGCAGATCTCATTCTGCGCAACAGGGCCATCCACCTTCAGTGTGACCATGTTCGCAATGACACCTCTAACAATACCTTTTGTTGCCATATGTTGTTATTTATTTAATTCTTCTCAAAAATGTGGAATTGGGGACAGTCCCCTTTTTCACATTTTACTTAAACTCTGCCGGGACCTCAGTCTGATCCTTTAGTGTGCCGATAAGTTCGCGGAACAGCTGCTGGCCCTTTTCGCGGTCCAGACTGGTCCAACGCTCCACCATTCCCAGGCGTACCATGAATGAGAACAGCTTCTCGACCGAAAAGAAATTGAAGAAACTGTTATCCTCAAGCCAACGCCAGCGCAGCATATCGGCCTTACGCTCACGCTGTGCCAGATCGGTCTCATCGGTAAGACGGATCACATCATCAAAATAGTCCAGCTCCTGACTCAATCCCCAGTCACGGGCACCGCTGGTACGCAGCGCATGTGCCGTATCTCCTGAGCCCACAATCACCTTCTGGATGTCAAGACTGTACTTACGTGCCATTACGGCCGATAAGATATTATTGACGTCAAGGTTGAACTCATACCATTTACGTACGAATCCGTTGCTGCAGCCCATTGCATACTCGTAGAACAGGCTCCACAAACGGTCTTCGGCAAATGCGGCCTTGTCACGCCAGCTGTCATCGACCCACTCCTGTACAAAATCGTACATAAACTGGGGCACATCTTCCGGACATGCATCCTGAGCCTTCACTGAGGCAATAAGCTCCTCCATACGCTCCGAGCCTATAAGGTTACGGCATTCATCCTCCAACACGAGCAGGTCCATAACCTTACGGTCAGCAGCGCTCAGAGACTTATAAACCTCATCGCGGAACTGACTTACCGAATATGCCGCCTTGCTGTCATCAAAACTGATGTCAGGCAGTCCGGAAACTATGTAATAGTAATTGGCCATCAGAACAGCGTCTCAACCAGCTGCGGGCGCAGTATTGACTTGAACCAGTTCTCAAACTCCTCAGTGCCGAAGTTCACCTTATATGAACCGTCGGCAGGCTGAATGCTAAACTCTGCAGTACGGCCGTTCACCTGAGTAATCTTGACGCCCTTGTCAAGCAGCTCCTTGGCATTTGCCGTGAAATACTTCTTGAGAGCCTCTGCATCGGCCGATTTGATCTCAATCTGCTGATTCTTGCCCCACTCCTGAGCCAATTTGAGAATAAACTCGTTGAATGCCTTCTGATCGGCGGTAAAACCCTTAACGGAGTCCGATACGATCTTATCAGTCACCACAGTGGCAATCTCGCTCTTGAGAGCCTCCACAGCCTGAGCGGCATAGAGCTTAAGCTCCTTACGCACGTTTTCGGCATTATCGGCACCCTCCTTCTTGGCAGCAGCGACAATGGCATCGGCTTCCTTGCGGGCATCGGCAATAAGTTTATCGGCTTGTTCTTTGGCCTGGGCCAGAATCTGGTCAGCCTCGGCCTGACCTTTAGCTACACCTTCATTATATATAATGTCGGTAAGTTCCTGGATTTTGGTATTCATAGGTTATAATTGATAATTCTCTGTTTCATGCCATACGATAGTTTCACCGTATAGATTCGCAAATTTAATCAAATCCCCCAAACGAGCACAAACGGCACGGTTCTTTTTATGTACTTATATTTTTTTCTTCATTTTATTTGAATTTGTTCACTAATTAGTTACCTTTGCAAAAACAATCATATATCATGCCATGCCAAAGAAAGACTACAAAAGACAGCTAATAGCATATAAAGATTACTTTAAGGATTTCAAGAAAACACTATCCAAAGAAACACTAAAGAAGATTTACCAGGTTTTTCTTTATATAATGACTTTAGAGATTATACCAAAAATTTATCTTAAGTCAATAAAAGAAGTGACTGGTTTATACGAAATTAGAGTTGAACAAGATGGCAATATATATCGTATTTTCTGTTGCTTTGATAAAGGAAACCTTGTAATACTATTCAACGGGTTCCAGAAAAAGACACAGAAGGCCCCAAAAGGGGAGATTGAGAAAGCGGAGCGGATTATGAGAGAATACTTTAAAAGCAAAAATGATATTAAAAAAGGCAGATAATATGACAAAAGAAGAAATGAAAGAGCTGGAACTAACACCGATTGAGGATCTGATTACAGAAGATTTCGGTGCAGAAGGAACCCCAACCAGAATGGAGTTCGATGCAGAAGTTGATGCCTTTATAATAGGAGAGCGCCTTAAAGAAGAGCGCTTGAAAGCCGGCCTAACCCAGGAAGAGTTGGCAGACAAAATTGGCACAAAAAAAAGCTATATATCAAGAGTGGAGAATGGACATGCAGATATCCAAGTCTCCACTCTAATAAAGATATTTCTAGGATTAGGCCGAAAAGTGAGCCTTACAATCTTATAATTTCTGTTGGCGCTGAAGAGTTTTCCAGACGGTTGGCGTAACGCCTTCGGTCTCGCGGAACTTGCGTATAAACTGGGTGGAGCTTTGGAAACCGCTCTTGGCCGATATGTAATCCAGCGAAGCATCAGGCTCGTCAATCATAAGCTGCTTGGCGTAATCCATACGCAGCTGGTTAAGATAATCGCGGAAAGGCATACCATAGTACACGTTTACCAGCTTTGAGACATAAGTCCGGTTGGTATTCAGCACGCGTGATATCTCCTCTATAGTCAGGTTAGGATTAAGGAAACCCTGCTCCTTAACCATATGCTGCTTGAACGATTCCATGATTTTGTCATAGCCCGATGCCGCTGCACCGGCCATAGGACCGGAATCAATGCCCTGCAGGAACTCCTGACGTGACTGACGCATTGCACCGAAAGGATGACGCAAACGCTCAATATTAATATAACCGCCCGGGAGTGACGGTATAGCAGCAATATAGCCTACCAGGAACAACAACATGGCTGTAACCAATGACCAAATTGGAGACCAAATTGAGTTTATATCATTGAATACCGAATCAAAAACTACTGATATTCCCCAAAGTATAAAAAAGAACACAAAGAAAAGGCATATCACATTCGCAATAAACGAGGACTTTTGGCCTCTCAAAAAAACAGCGATATGTTTAAATTTAAACTTTCCGGTAAACAGTTTTGAGAAAACGTATATCAATGAAATGGAAAGACTCAGGAAGAACGTGACAAAATAGACCTGGAAAGTAATAATAATATAGGTGTTCTCAAGTGGTGTAAGCATGCTACGGTCAATAAGACCATTATGCAACAGCTCTATAAGATATCCGGCTCTGGGAAGTCCCAGCATAGCTGTAAGCACAATAGACGAAGCCAAAAGCAGCAGTGAAGGAATTGTGGGAAGATAAGGAACCCAGGTCAATTCATGCTCCTCATAACACGAACTTATATATAGGCAGGCAATAGGAAATACCGCCAAAGACGAGAATTGCAAAATAATGTCATATATTGCCAGCATTTGGTAGTTAGGATTGGGATCCATGTGGTGTGATCCACAAAAGAAACTTGCCGCCAGAAGCCCCATAACCCACATTATAAGCCTATCATTAACTGATTTGTGGCTCTTAAAGAGCATCAACAGGCACCATACTGCACACACCGAAAAAGGTAATTGAACTATAAAAATTCCAAGCATAATCAGTCCTCTTTTATGTTCTGATGGCAAAAATAAGTATAAAAACGGCACGAGAGTACCAAATATCGCCCTTTTTTACTCTATTTTTCATCTTTTCTCAAAAACACAATTGTTGTTTCATCTATAAATTTACATGTTGAACACCAAGTGTTGATATTTGAACTATTGTTTGAAATTCGTTTTGTGATTTTGTTAAGGCTTTTTGTGTATGTTAGAAAATCGTCATATATATTACGCGTACCTTTGTATCGAAGATAAACGAAAAGAACAAATTTAAATGTCGAACGGAAGAAATTCAAACAACAAAGCTATCGCAAAGATACAGATAATTCTGGTCTTTGCAATGGTTCTTCTGTTCGGCAACTCTTGCGAGCGCAAGGAACTCTACCTCCGCGTTGACCAGACACAGATCTCAGTTGAAATGTACGACGTTCGTCTGGATCTGCTTTGGGGTATCGATTGGGAGACCGAGTGGCAGTACACATGGAACGAGAGCGCCACAGATTTCGGCACCATCGGTTACACAAAGCCCGAGCTGATTAAGGGAACAATCTACAACGTGGACCGCAACACCGGCAAGCGTTTCAGCTCATTCTTCAAGATTTTCGATTCAAACGGCGGCCGCGTATCACTGACCGCTGGTTCTGTATATGACATGTTGTTCTACAACTTCGGTACAGAATACACATCATTCTACCAGAGCGACGATTACGAGACTTACACCGCATCGACCCGCGTAAGCTCACAGACATCTTGGGTACGCACCCGTGCCGAGAGCGAGAACAGCGAGAAGCCCGATACCGCAAAGACATACGTTGATTACAACCAGCCCGATGAGCTGTTCGGTTCACTTGCAACCAATCTGGCCATCAGCGAGGATCCTTCAACTTACGAGAAGGAATACGATGAGTACGGCAACCTTACCTACATTTACAAGGTTGACGCAGCCCTTCGCCCCTACTCATTTGTATATCTGTTCCAGGTTGTAATTCTCAACAACAACACCCGCGACGATAAGGGCAACATCGTAGTCGGAGCACAGGGTATGACAGTTGAAGGTCTCGCACAGGGCGTTGACCTGTTCACCCGCAAGACATTCAACAACTCGATTTCAGTCTCAACTGATGATGTTAAGCCTCTCCAGAATCACGACGACGTTCGCCTGGAGGACGGTACAATCGTTGAGAACGCCGATATCCTGGCAGCCAGAATGCTTACATGGGGTCTTCCCGGAATAGTTCCGATCGAGACCACCAAGGCAGGCACAAAGGCTGTTGAGCTTGATCCGAACTTCATTGGCGTAGGTTTGACACTGCGCAACGGCGTCACCTGGCAGTTTACACGTGACATCACCGACCAGATGCACGAGAAGCCCGCAGGTGGTGTTATCACAATCTACCTTGATGTAAACGATATCCCGCAGGAGATAATTGACCAGCGTCCTCAGACCCCGGGCGGCGGTTTCAACGCAAACGTCGAGGATTGGGCCAACGAGGTTAACGCAGAGGTGACAATTTGATGCAGAAACGATGAAAGATGAACAAAGAGTGAAGAAAAATAAAATAATGTTTAAAATAAAAGAAGTATGTTTACAGAGTTAATTAACAGAAAGTGGAACTACATGTTCTTGGCGGTGATAGCAACGCTAGCCGTAGCAGCACTAGCCACCCTCATCAACACCCACTACATGGGTGAGGCCGAGAGCGAAGCTAAAAGCAATGAGAACGGTCAGGTCGTAACAGGCCGCTACACCCAGTACAATGAAACCACAATGCGTTTCATAAACTGATGAGGAAAAGATTAGTGTTTAACGTCAAAAAAGAAAAGAAGATGAAAAAGTTAGTTTTGATAGCAGCCACGACAGCAATCCTGGCATCATGCTCAAGCGAGAGTGTCTTCAACCAGATTAAGGACGAGACTCCCGGCAACCCCATTACATTCTCCTCATACTCGGAGAAATCATCCAAGGCTGATGTCGGCAACAACGCCAACGCCAACAACCTTGAGTACTACCACAACAGCTTTGCAGTGTTTGGCACCAAGGTAGATTTCGACAACGAGATCCAGTATGTATTTGGTGACACAGCAAAAGTATTAGGAACCACCTGCACCTATACAGGCAACGGTGATGGCACCTTCTACGGCACCAACTGGAGATATGACGAAGAGCGCTTCTGGGACAAATATGCATACTATGACCTTATAGCATATGCTCCTGCACTCCCCGACACCAGCATTCTCCGTTTCAGATACTCAAACACCTACGAGGTAGATACTCTGGGCAAAAGAGGTTGCGAGTTTGAAGTACCTAATTATATATTGAAAGGTACAAACCCGCAGCAGACAATGCCTCAGGGCTCTCCTTACGAAAGATTCGGTGTAACAGCCAACGGTGATGATATTGATCTGATGATATCAAACATAGTATCACGCAGAGGCACCAACCAGACCACTGTACAGTTTGCTTTCCATCACATCTTCTCAAAGCTGAACATTTCTATCGCCAAGACCGCTTCAATGAACGAGGGCAAAGTCATAATTGACAGTCTTATCATAACCGGTCTTAGTGATAAAGGATCATACGTTGACAGCAAGTACAGCAACAATCCTCAGAACCCAAGATCAGGATGGACACTGGCTGCCGCCAATGCTGACCCCAATTTTGAGCTCGCATACCGCCGCCAGGCAAATCACCCCGCCGAACTTCCTGATGAGGATGCAAACGGCGTACACCCGCTCTACTTTATTGAGTCACTTATTCTGCCTCAGAATATCTCAAACAACGCCAAGCTGTCTCTCAAATATCACATCACCAAGGAGAATGGCACTTATTCAGAGAATTACAAATATGAAATAGATTTCAAGGAAATATTTGCACAGATACTTGACCGTAGCCTCTACACCATCAAGTTCTCGCTTAATTCAGATGCCATCACCTTCAATGCAAATGCTGACGCTTGGGATATTATCGACAAAGACTATAGCATCCTGCCCCAGCCCGATCCTATGGCACAGCCTTAAGTTGATTAAAACTGTAAACTACTTCTTATATAAAAAAGGTAAAAACAAAAACAAAACAATATTTACTAACATCTAAAAAAAAGAGAATTATGAAAAAGAGTTATTTGATGATCGCAGCCGCTGCCGCAATGTTCGCAGCCTGCTCAGACACCGACAACTTCAAGGAGATCAACAACGAGAACAACGAGCAGAAGGCTTTCACCTTCTCTGCTTATGCTGACAAAGTTGTTAAAGGCACAAACTCCTCTAGCCTTCAGGACTTCTACACCGTATTTGGCGTATATGGATTTAAGAACGTAACAAGAGACGGATCAGCAACTAATGAGACCGTATTCGAAAACGTGCCCAACGAATTCTTTGCATCAGACGCACAAGGTACGACTGTCTTTAGTGCAAGCGGAGCAAAACCTTCTAACGAATGGACTTTTGTAGCAAACAGTTGGTATTATGAGAATGTACGCTACTGGGATAAGATGGCTAACAGCTATGAATTCTTTGCTATAGCTCCGTATGAGGCTTCACCCACATACACTGTTGCAGCTGGAGCAGGTAATATTTCTATAGCAACATCTGCCGCAAAGTATGACATCTCAACTGAGTACAACCTGGCTCGTACAGATTTGACTGATCCCACCGATCCGCAAACAGTTGCCCCGAAGGCCGAATTGACCTACAGTGGCTTCAAGAAGGACTACATGTTAGCTGAAAAAAGTGCCGCAAGAACCAGTGATGTTATGCTGAATTTCCATCATATCTTGTCAAAACTCAACGTCAAAATAGTTAAGGCAGCCTCATACACAGGCAAGCAGGAACTTAAGATTAATGAGTTGAAGATTGATCGTCTGGCAAAGGAAGGTTATTATGCATACAACACAAACTTCACAACAAACGGATGGACGACCAATGGCACTTATGCACTTGACATTCCAACAGCTTATTCACTCACTGCAGCAACAAACTATAGCGGTAATTATTGGATTGAGACCCTTATATTCCCACAGACTGCAACATGTCAGAAAGGTGGTGCTCAGCCAACTGCAACTGCATTGACCGACAGGTATCTGTATATTAAGTATAGTATCGGCACAGAAGTATTTGAGGCATACTATGATTTAGCCTATGTATTTGATAAGACATTAACTTACACTGCCGCAGAAGCCGCTGAATACAACGCAGCTCTTGCTGGTGCCGTTAGCACTACTGATGTAAATCCAGCAACCAATACAAATTATACCGCAGAAGAAGCCGCTGCTCACAATGCAGCTCTTACTGATGCTGTTGCAGAAAATGATGTTAAGGCTGCAAATACCGGATATACATTCAATCCGGGTAGTCAGTACAACCTGACACTGACAGTTGGTCCAGAGCCCATCCACTTTGATGCTACTGTAACTACTTGGACTGACGTAGCTGAAGTAAATCATACTAACAACTAATTGATTTTGATAAAGAACAATAACAAATAAACATATTAACATTATGAAAAAGTCATTATTTATCATTGCAGCAACCGCACTGGTAGTGGGTTGCGGTACTAGCGATGTCAAGAACGACCTCGCCGACAGCCAGGTACCTATCGGGTTTACCAAGGTTTACATTGAGAATGGCACAAAAGCCATCACTACAGGTGCTTATACTACAGCCAACTTTGAGACTATAGGAAACACCTTTGGAGTATTCGGTTACAAGACAACACCGACACAGTCCAATTATCTGTCATTTGACGATGTAGAAGTTGAATTCAAAGCTGGTCATACTGTTTCCACCAATGGATATGACGCAGTTAATGACTGGGAATATTCTCCGCTTGTTTATTGGGATAAGAATGCAACTGCTTACAGTTTCTATGCATATGCTCCCCATGAGAGCGACTTCACAGGAACAGCTGCTTTGGCAAGCAATTCAGCCAACGCATTCTCTATCTCAGGTTTCAAGCAGGCAACCACTTCAAATGCCGCTATGATTGACCTCATGACTGACCTTACAACCCACAGTCCCTATGGTGGTACAATCGGCGTGAACGATGTAGCTTTCGGTTTCAAGCACATTCTTTCAAACATCACTGTAAGAATGGCTGTAGCTGATGCATTGAAGTCAGATTACGCCAGCAATCCTGTTACCGTTGTTAGTGTAACAATCGGCGCAGTCAAGATGGACGGTAGTTACGCTTATGACACAGACGCTTACAAGTGGACTCTTGCAGCCACTCCTACGACACACACATTCTCAGGTACTCAGACCAGTGGAAATGTGTTTGGCAGCAACGTACTGTCAAGCCGCACAGATGGTTTCACCAATGTACCCGGTCTGGAGAATCTGCTGTTCGTTCCGCAATCTGTTGACGCTGGTTATAAAATCGAAATCGAGTACAAAATTGCTAATGAGACATATAATACAGCTATTCTGCTTTCAGCATTCAAGAACTCAAGCAACGCTGCTTTGTCAGCATGGGTTTCCGGATATAAGTACACATATGATATTGTAATTGGTCCGACTCCTATTCTGTTTGATGTTACAGGTGTAACAGACTGGACAGACGGTGGCCAGTACATATATGTTGTAGAGTAATTGATCATCGACTAACTCTTTTCTTTAGATAGGCCGGCAGGGGGCGATACCCCTACCGGTCACAAAGAAAGCGTGAGCGCAGATGACCAATGATATTTATAAAAAGTTTGTTGCCCAGGGTTTCAAGTAAAAAAAGAGAAAGGAACAAAAAGGACAACGGCTCGGGATATGCTTTATAAGGATATTATAAGGTATATTATAAAATAAGGTATAGGGTATAGAATGCCTAAAAAAGAATGAGAATGAACAGACTGTTCAGACATATTACACGGCTTGCACTGGCAGGAATAATCCTGACAGTAGTGGGGTGTGCATATGAGGACACCTTCCGCGACGTGCGTGAGCAGGGCGCCCAAGGCGATGATCTGGCCATATCATTCAGCAACGGCGTTATTGAGAACCCGGTAAAAAAGACCCGAGCCGTAACCCTGCTCAGCGGCCATACACACAGTATGGGCGTCTGGGGTTGGCTAACCACACCCGAGGGAGACACTGAACGTCTGTTCATTAATCAGGAAGTGACGTTCAGTGCCCCCGAGGCCAAGTGGACTTATAGTCCGGTAAAGTATTGGGAGCAAAGGAATACTTACCGGTTCTGCGCTTACGCTCCACACTCAAGCCAAGTGCCTGATGTGAAATTTTCTATAGACTCTGCAACTCACGCCTTCAGTTTTAAGGGTGTGACACTGCAGGGATGCAATACAATAGACGGTGGCGTTCCGGAACTTCCGTCCAACTTCAGCAATGTGGCCGATGTGGACTGGATGATAGACCGCACAGGCCAGAGCATGGCCGGAATCAACCGCAGTGAGGTAGTGTTTAACATGCAGCACATCCTGTCAAAGATTTGTGTCAGGTTGCGCCGCGGCAACTACCAGCCTGCATCCAAGATTACTGTCGTGATAGACAGTCTGAGGATTGGTGATTTTATATGCCAGGGTGATTTCACGCAAGCCTTGACCGACTCGGCAAAGGCTCTGGCGGCCGAATGGACCCCCATAGATACACTTCCCCGTTATACCTTGACAGCCCAAGAGGGAGTCACGGTACCCGACCAACCCATCTATGTGATTGAGTCGCTGCTTATTCCGCAGAGCATCACACAAGACCAGACTTTAAGCATCTGGTACAGGATTGGCAAACCGGGCCATTACATGAGCCGCATGGATGATTCCATAAGTCTGAAATCACTGTTCGGCCGGGTTGAAGCCGGAAAGAACTACGTGATTACCATCACCATTGGACCTGAACCTATCAAGTTCGATGCAGGTGTTCAAGACTGGAACAATCACGCGGAAACGGAGAACGCATTGGAAAACAATCAATAGTCCTAAAGAGAAAAGAGAGATGAAGAACTTTAAAGTCATACTCAAGACAAGCCTGATAATGGGCGTGGTGCTGGCAACGGCGTCATGCCAGCAGGTAGGCACGAGGTATGAGATAGACATGCTTGCCGCAGGGAAGCAGCCATCATACATTGAGTTTGGCAATTACGTTAACGCCATGACACGTGCATCGAGGCACAAAGGCAACGGTAATTTCAGTGTCGGTGACACCATGGCGGTTTGGGGAGACCAGACCATCGATGGCGTTCAGGATGTGATATTCAACAACCAGGATGTACGTTACACTGAGGACACAACATGGACCTATGACAACAAGAAGCTGTGGTACATAGGCGCCACCTATGCATTCTACGGATTCTTCCCGTACTCCAAGACGCTCTACGAGATGAGTGACGATGGCAACCGCTTTATCACGGTACCGGAGTATACCACTCCCGATGATCCCGATAAGCAGATTGACCTTATGATATCGGAAAGACGTAAGGTATCGCCTCTAACCACCGTAGATATGTTCTTCCATCACATACTGAGTGGTGTAAATGTATCCATCAAGGTTAGTGACGACCTGGATACCGTAGGTGTTGACAGCATTGTGCTCAAGAGCCTTAAACTGAACAACATACACTCCACAGGTACTTACCAGCAAACCGGCTGGAGCCAGGAACGGGCCGTTGGATCATGGACCGGACAGAAAGATTACATGCAGATACCTGCCATAACAGACCTTACCATAACCAAGGCCACCCAACACCTGTACACCGACTATCTGATGATACCGCAGAAGCTGTTCACCACCGATGCACATCCCAAGGATGTAACCATAGATGCAATTTTCAGAATTGCTTACAATGATGGCACCACGCTCACATTCAAAAAGGAGGGCGTCAGGTTATCGGGAGTGACGGGACGCAGCGGCAACACGACCAAGGTGATTACAAGTTGGGATCCCAACTACCAGTATAACTACACGCTGGTGTTCAACCCCAAGAAAGCCAGCCGCATATGGGATGCCGACGGCGATGCAGGCCTGCAGATTGACCCGGCTACGGGCGACACTCTGAAAAAGGACGATGACACCCCCACCCCGGGTATTATGAGATACGACCCCGACCAGCCCAACGTGATATACATATTTGAGGACACAGATGGTGACCAAAAACCCGACAAGTGGGTTCCATGTCCCATAGTTTGGGAGGATGTTGACGGAGACAAGTTCCTGGAGGCAGGTCTGGATCGCGACGGCGATGGACATATTGATGATATTGACGGTGATGCGGAGACCCAGCAGGAGCCCGAGGGTGATCCCATCAATGGCCCCAGTGACGGCAATCCCAACAACCCCAAGGGTAAGGATGTGATACTGGTTCACATTGACTCGGACGGCGACGGCGACATAGATGATGACGATGAGTGGATTCAGATACAGAAGGATCCCATAACAGGTGTCATCATACCTGCACGTGACGAGGAGAGTGCTGTAATTGAACTTACCGCAACTGTCCATGAATGGGATCAGAGATACACAACATATTATAGTACTGATTATTGAAATATTCTTACAACTAACGATATAAACCGGTATGAGTCATATATCTTGCAATAAGCCAGTTTTGATGCTGTTGGTTCTTCTGACAGCCGTTTCTTGCTGCAAGAAAGGCAAGGAGACCATTACTGAGGAAAGGGCCGTGATAGTTTTGGGCAACCCCTCTATCTCGGGCACGAAAGCCGCCATTGACCATCTGGACGACCTGAAAGCAAGCAATTTGCAAATTGGAGTGTATGGTTATAAGACACAGCCCGTTGACCAAACCTTCAATTTCTATCGTCTTTTCAACAACACACCTGTAACGTATAGCCAGGATGACGAGATTTGGAGCTACACTCCCACCCGCTATTGGGACAGTAATCCGGTTGTAACATACCAGTTCTTTGCTTATTGGCCACATCTGGCCAGCAGCGACTCCGGAGACGGTTTGCCTTGGGTTGATGCAAATGACGTGAACAACCTCACCAGCACCGAGAATATGCGCGTTACAATACACGACATTCCGAACTGGCAGGATGCTACTGATTCCGATACCAGGGATTACCTTACATCAGTAAGAACAGGTCAGTACAGAACCGATGGACAGGAGCCCCCTCTGTTCTACGGTGGTATCGTGAACTTCAACTTCAGCCACATACTGTCCAAGCTGATTATTCGCGGATATTATGTGGGAGATCAGAACAACCAGGTAAAAGTTCACAATATCACAGTAAGCGGTGCCGGCATATTGTCGGCCAATGGAACATCGGACTATCAAAGTAAAATCTCGAACTTAGACAGGAGATTTACACAGATTGGAAAAGCCACGGCACAGCAGAATGTCGAACAGGAACTGTACGACGATAACCAGGGCTGCCTTATTCTGCAGAATGCTTTCAAGGCAAACGACGAAGCACAATACACCCCCACTCCCGTATGCGAGTGGCTGGTTGTACCTACCGATGGTTGGACAAATCTCACATTGAGTGTAACTTACGCCATAGGTTCCGCTCAGCCGCAAACATCAGATATCACGAGCGTTGTATTGGGTACCGGAGATGATCATCTGATGGAGTCAGGCAAAACATATATGCTCGACCTCAAGTTCAATACTGAGGGTGGTGTGGAGTTGAAAACAATGCTTATCAGCGAATGGGTTGATGTTAATGTAACTCGTGAAATTTACAACTGGTAATTTGCAGTATAATAAAATAAATTTTATTATCTTTGTGTGATTATGGAGATGAATCAGGGTAGCAGACAAAAAGGACAACTCAAGCAACTAACCGCATTCCTGTTTATTGCGGTTACCGTTCTGCTTTCGTGCTCTCGTGAAGAAAACTCTCAACTTGAGGGTGATCTTATTACACTGTACCCCGTAATGAACAATGAGATAGAGACTCAGGTCCTGACACGTGCTCAGGCATCTGATTACATTCCATACTCCGGTCACCGCCAGAACATATATGCCGAGGCCGTAGCCTACGATGGCGCCAATCGTGCCAGCGGTTCCGACGCATCCGGATGGTTCCTTCCGGACCTTGAAAATGATGGTAAATGGTTCTCAAGAGTGAACGTTCATTCAGGTAAGACATATTATCTCTACTGCTACACATCAATGCCGGTAAACGAGGAAAGCCTTCCTACGTTTACCTACACCAACAACACGAATGTAACTCTTACCTTCTCCGGATTTGACATCATTACCACAATCGATCCTTTGGTAAGTACCGCATCAACCGGAAAACTCTTGTGTGAGGATCTATACTTGGATCCCGACGAAGATTATCCTCAACTCACCGATGAAAGTGGCGATTTCACATTCGGAAAATTCAGCATAGGAACGGTTAGAAGTGGAAGCTACAATGATCATCCTGCCACCACAAAGGTATTTCTGGCACTGGACCACCTTTTTGCAAAAGCCACCATATCATTCAAGGTCAATGACAGTTACAACGACATAAGGACCATTAAGATAAAAGAGGCCACTATCAGCACCACACAAGGGTTGTTCTCTGGTACGCACACATACTCATTTGTGGACAGAATATTCACTCTTGACCAAAGCGGAACTTACTCTGCCAAGAATCTGAGCATTGACCTGGTTGATGCCGACGCACCTTCGGTAACTGTCAATGCCTCAAAGAGAGATGAAAACGGTTGGGTGGTTCTTGACAATACACCGACAGAATTTGCATGGTTCTGTTTCCTTCCCCGTGACGCATTACCGTCTTTTGACCTTACGGTCACATATAACGTGTATGACAAGGAGGGAAATCTTATCCGTGAGAATGAGACGGCGACCAACGCAAACCTGATCAGGATACAGAATCCTGTCAAAGGAAACAATTACAACATAACAGTGAACATAAAACCGTCTTATCTCTATCAATTGAGTGATGATGACGCAAAAATTGAACTCACTTTAGAGGATTCTTAAAAAAGGACTGCAAGATATATGAGAATAATCCGCCGAACATATAAGACATTATCAAAAGGCAGGGCACTTATGCTCAGCCTGATGCTGTTGTTATGCATCAGTACCGGCGCCCAGACATCCGGCATTGTCATAGGCGGCAATGTTTATGGTGGAGGACGCAATGGAGCCGTTGGAATAAACAATGTTGACCCGCAGGTTGGAGAGGCTGCAGATCCTATACAAGTTGAATTAAATGAGAATGCAGAGAACAATGTAGCTGCAGAGGTCAAGGTATTTGACGGCCAGATTCTCACCATATTCGGCGGAGGTGAGAACGGACGTACATACGGAAGCACATCGGTTACAATACAGGGTTTGGGTACTACGATAGGAAGTGCACAATCGGTCAACACCCCGAACGGAGGCGTATTTGGTGCCGGCGACGGTGAGGCTGCATACGTATTCGGCCATTCCAGCGTACTTATCAAAGGCGGAACCATTGTCCAGAACGTATATGGAGGCGGCAATAAGGCCGACCTTATGGGAACCACCCAGGTAACACTTCAGGGAGGAACCCTTAACGAAGCGGTATATGGAGGTTCACGTTTGGCAAACATCTACGGCTACAGTCTTGTAAATATTGACGGAACAAACGCCGCACAAGACCTTGTAATCAAGGCGGTTTATGGAGGTAACGATATTGCCGGACACATTGAAGCCAGTAGCAACTGGGATTGGACCATCAGCACCAACCTGCAGCTGCCGGCAAACATTTTCAGCCATGCCACGACCAATGGCATCACAAGCATATCGGGACAATTGACAGTTACGGACTACAACTCATTCGTCCACTCCAGTCCCGAAGCCAACGGCAGGCACATTTTTGTAGGACAGGTATTTGGAGGTGGTAACGGAGACTACGGTCAATATCTTCCCAAGCCCAACACCGATAGCCTTACAGTGAGTGCATTGGGCACAACCTTTACAGTAGCTTCCAAACCCGAGGTACAGAAATCATACATAGAGCTTAGAGGCGGAACATTCGGATATGTGTATGGAGGCGGAAACAACGCCACGGTAACTGACAATGTGGATATATGCCTGGATAACAGCACCACTCCGGCGAACCTCTATGTAATAGACAAGCAGCTTCTGGATGCAATGGGTGTGAGCACCAACAGCACGTTCACTACCCCGACACAAAGCACAGTTAAGCCCACATATCAGTTTGACCGTGTATTCGGTGGTAACAACAAGGCCGAAATGGCCATTCAACCCAAGTGGCATCTTATAAGAGGAACAATAAACAACCTCTATTCGGGAGGAAACGAGGGTAACATGACCTGGAAAAAAGGTCTGTTGCTTGAGCTGAACGCCGATAGCATTAAGGTTAATACCGTTTACGGAGGTTGCCGCCGTGCCGATGTTACACCTATGGATGGCGGAGTTGCAGTTACCTCACCAGCTCTTGAAGATGAAGATAAAGGTTATGCTTTCCCTGCCGGTCTATCGGCACGCGTATTCATAACCAAAGGAACCATCAACAATGTTTATGGAGGTAATGACATATCGGGTAACGTTGTAGGTGGTAATGCACTGGATATCAGGAGCAGCATTTTAGGCGATGTATATGGAGGAGGTAACGGTTCATACGCATATACTGATAATCCTCAACTTGCCAGTCACGAATACTACCGCGACTTCTACTATTCAACACAAGGTTACAATTCATCGGCCGAAGCTCTGAACGCCTTCCGTCCCAATGCCCAGCAAGCCTGGATACACGTTTCAGGTACAGCGGACAAGCCCACCCTTATAGGCGGATCGCTCTACTGCGGCGGAAACAGTGCTACACTTAGCATTACTGAGAATGATAATACCAAGATGGCCGCACTGGAAATAGGTTCATATGTCATAGTTGACAACGTATTCCTGGGCAGTAACGGTGAGAACATGATTGACGACGACATGATGGCGTTATATCATGATGGAACGGTTGACAATAAGACATTCAGCACCATTAACATGACCAATGACTTTGAAAAGTACATTGAAGGTGTTTCATTGGGAATTAGGCCGAGCGTTTCATTTGAGGATGATTATGTAAATAATTCCACTCAGATTGGTTCGTTCTTTGTGGGTGGTAATCTGGGTAGCATAACTGCCAGCGGTACTTTTGAAGTCGAATTTGAGAAGCCTGTAATCATTTATGACAAACTGGTAGCCGGATGTAACGATGCAAACTACAGCAGTTCGGATCCGAAGCATATCAACAACTACGGAATTGACTATAAGGGCGGTATAAAAAACAACACCGGCATAGATAATGACGGAGTCAAGATTAGACTTAATGTCGGTAAAGTTACGTTGATGCCCAAGAGAATAGTCCGTGACAATAATGGCACGCCTATTTTTGACAATGATGGCAAGCCCCAGTTGGAATGGAACCTGACCGATATCAGCGAAGGTTCAATAAGACTTAAAGGTGCCAATATCTACGGCGGATGCTACACCAGCGGTTATATTAACGGCGGTGTTGAGATCAACCTGAATGGCCCTGCCATGCGTGACGATCAGATATTTGATGATCCCGAAACTCAGGCTGTAGAGAATTCCGGCATTGTCAAAGAGGATCAGCAGCAGGATGTATTGGGTCGTGCAATGAGCGTATTCGGCGGCGGTATGGGTGAAAAGACCGAGATCTGGGGTAATACCACAGTCAATATCGGCGAGAACGGCTACATACTGCAGGCATTCGGTGGCGGTGAAAAAGGTGTTGTGGGTAAAGACTTAGGTAACGGAAGCTATACTCAATACAATGCTACCATAAACCTGAACGGAGGTTCGGTAGATGAAATCTATGGCGGTGGATTTGAAGGATTCGTTTCGGGTAACACCACCGTAAACGTCTTGTCAGGTAATGCAGTTGACGTATTCGGCGGAGCTTGTAATGCCGATGTAGGCGGATTGGCAACAGTATATGTAGGCGGTGATGCCAGCGGTGCATCCAGCCAGCCTATTCCCACTGTACAGAATGTATTTGGAGGTAATGACTACAGCGGCAAGATAGGTACCATATCCGGCCTGGCAAGCAAAACCGGTTACAACAACGAGACAGTACTTACCAATACCTATGTAGAGTATCTGCAAGGTGAGATTGACAGTATATTCGGAGGTTCGTACGGTAGCTACGATTATCCCAATAATGTAAATCCGCCGTTTATAGAAAACTCTTTCGTAAACTTCAAGCCCAACAGCAAGAACGGCAACAAGGTAGACCTTGTTTTTGGTGGTGGATGGGGTGATCCTGAGATTGCCAAGAACAACGAGATGCAACAGCGCAGCTATGTGCTTGTCAATGCACCCTCAAACGTAGAGCATTTCACCAATACCGACATATTCGGATCCGGAGCATTCAGCGGACTGGGTATGAACAAAACCCCCGCACTGGCCGCAGCAAAGCCTGACAGTGTTACCGCAAAGGTGGTTCTGGTAAGTGGAAAGGTTAATAACGTCTATGGATCAAGCTATAAGAGCGGATTTACAAGACGCACCAATGTAGTTGTGCCCAGCGGATCAACCATCAACGTCAAGAATATCTTTGGTGGTGGATACGGCGACAATCTGGGAACCGTATGTGACACATATGAAGCCAATGTCAATTACAGCAGCAACGATGCTACTGTAGAGAATATTTATGGAGGAAACAACAACTCTCGCCGTACTATCTACAGCTTTGTAAATGTAGAGTCAGCCGCATACAGCAATAGGACAAAAGGTTACACCGCTACCGTATATGGAGCAGGTTACGGTGCTGACACTTGGACGCAATACACCGAAATAAATCTTAAGAACGGCGCAACCGTTTATGAGGCTTACGGCGGAGGTAACGCAGGTATGGTACTCAACAAGGAGTCCGAAAATGCGTTTACCACATACACATATCAGGACGAGCATGGAGATGACCAGACCGGCACTATTGTAAAGACCATAGGTTCCGGATATGACAATGACCAGATACTTGAAGATCTTACCAATCCTCTTGTCCACGCCAACCGTTTAGGCAAGACCACCAACACCAACGTTTATATCTGGAAGGGAGCCACAGTAGTGGGTTACTGTTACGGAGGTGGACTTGGTGATGAGAATCTTATGGCCACCAATCCGAATCTCGGCTTGGTAAGCGGTACCACCTACATAGGCGTTCACGGAGGAAAAGTAACAAAGGACCTTTATGCTGCCGGTACAAGCGGTGCCATAAACAGACTTTACACTAACCTTACCTTTACGCCCGAGACCAACACCTATCTCGAGGGAGGTTCCGTACGTAACATTTACGGAGGTGGCTGGAAAGGTGACGTAGGTTCAAAAAACAATAATATCGTCGGCAATTCATATGTTGTGATAGGAACCCTTGAGGAGAACTTCACAGCCAATGAGACCGGTTACAACGAGAGCTATGGTTTCTACAAGGGTCAGCCCACTGTTCAGCGTAACGCATATGCCGGAGGTGAAGGCGGTGCCGTTTATGGTCTGGCCAATCTGACTATGAACAGCGGCCGCATCGGTTATGAGTATACCAACGGTCAATATGTCGAGAAGATTGAAGATGACACCCACGTAGATAACGAAGGTAACCTTATTCCCAACACCAACCTTATGGACAGCGGCAACATATTCGGCGGCGGATATAAGGAGGCAAGTGATGTGGATAACACCAACATCATCATGTGGGGAGGTCTTGTCCGTAACAGCCTTTATGGTGGCGGTGAGATTGCTACCGTAGGTCGCGGCGTCAAGGAAGATGGCAGTGTAACAATCAACAAGAAAGGCCATACCCACGTTGAGATATACAACGGCCAGGTGCTGCACGATGTATTTGGAGGCGGTAAAGGTTACGATAACCTGGGTCGCGTAGGTGAGAACCTTCACACTGACGGATATGTATTCGGTTCGACCGAGGTTTATATCTACGGCGGTGAGGTTGGTACCGAAGAAGGTGCCAAGAACGGACTCGGAAATGTGTTCGGTGGCGGTAACGTTGGATATGTATATAGCGGCGACGGCACAAAGGGTAACGACGGTTACTACTACGACAGCAACCACCTGCTTACCGAGGATTGCAAAGTGGTTGTATCGCCTTATGCCAAGGTTCTGGCCGATGACATAGAGCTCTATCTTCTTGACGAAGAATATCATGAGATCGCAAACAGCAGAAAGACATTCCATAAGAACGAATATGTTCCCACCGAGTACCTGAACTGTCTGGGTAAGCAATGGATCAACAACGACAAGAGAGTTGACAAGAAACTTGACTGGGTAACAGGTGTAACAATACATAATGCCGTATTTGCCGGAGGTAACGTATCATCGGGTAGTAATGTGCTTTATGCCAACGCCAAAACCGTTTACGGTAATGCAACAGCCGCCCTTAATGATGTTTACCACTGCGACCTTATAACCGTGGGAACCGAGCATATAGGCGGATTGTACGGCGACGGTAACCTTACGTTCGTGGATGGTTATCGTGAACTTAACATCACCAATTATGGTACTGACTACTACGGCCAGTCTGATGTGATCACGATTCAGCAGTACAATGAGATGAACGACCGTGAGCGTGCATATTTTGAACTCAAGTACAAGTGTGTTCAGGCATGTACAGACGATGTAGGTGAGCCTTATTCCCCAGGCGCATCACTTCCTGAGGATGACCTCAGAAAGAACTTCAGGAACGGCACCAACACGCAAGTTATCTTGGGAGACGGCTCCATTGATTCGGATTATTGGGTTGAATCCGGATTCTGCAGCATTTATGCAGGACGCCTGCTTAACACCATACAGAGAGCTGACTTTGTAGGTGTATTCGGCAGCCGTATGGTAATGCAGGGATCACGTGACCGTGTAGTTTCGGTAGTTGACTATACCGATTACACCATCAACCGTGTAGGCGAGGTTTCACTTAACCAGAAGCACTCCACTGCAGGTGACAGCGGCGATGATGAATCGTTCGGCAACTACTTTGGCATCTATAACATAGTGAACCATCTGGGTGCCCTTACCAGTGACGTTGACTATTATGATGACGTTCGTACCACCAAGAACGGTGATAACTCTTACAACCCCGACTATGCAGGTCAGACTTATGAGGAATGGAAAACCGAACACATAAACGACCGTAAGCGCAATAACGGAGCCAGTGCAAACAAAGTAGCTCTGGCTGCAGGTGTTTATCTGGAACTTACTACCGAGGAGAGCACCCCCGATAATAAGGTTTGGGGTGTAGCTACGGGTGTAATGGAGCTTGACCTGATAAACGTAATGGCAGGTCTTGGCGGCGGTTATGTATATGCCAAGAACGTACACGGTGTACGTAGTACAACAAGCATTCAACAGGTTACACTTTCCAAGTATAATGAGGGAGCAACCTCTAAGAAGCAATATACTTACACTACAGACGATAATAACGCTCAGGAGACTCAGACATCGGGTAACTTTGTGCACTCCATAAAGCAGATCTTCGATGATTGCTACCCGCAGAGCAACAGCTATAAAGGAGCAGATGCTGCTCCTGCCCACTACTGGTTCATAAAGGGTCAGATCTATCTTTACAACCAGTATATATCGGCATATACCGGAGCTGCCGAAGCCTACAGCAAGACCATCAACATCCCGCTTACCGTAACGGCCGGTTCGCACGGTACGCTTAAGATACAGAACGTTCAGCCCAACAAGTATGCATATTACTCATCATATGTTGACAAGAACAATAACGTCAAACTGGAAAATGACGGAACTAAGGTTGTCAACAATATCACATACCATCTTAACGATACAATAACATATTGGGAGTGGAGCATGCTCAGCGAAACCGACAAAAAGCTGTTCGTTGACACCACATACGTAACTATCGCCGATTGTGAAGTTGGAAATGGACACACTCCGTATAGCAAGGGATCTGTGATCTTGCCGCAAGACTACAAGACCTTACTGGAAAGTGCCGAAACTAAGGTTGTTGACGGAGAATCCGTAAAAGCTGTATATCATGTTGACAAAGGCGGATATGTTGCGTTTACCGATGTATTCCGCTCGTCCAACAACATAAGTCACGACAACGGCTATATACTGACCTACGATGTTACCAACCCCGAGGATTGGAACGCCTACTATTCACCTAGCTCCAGATCGGGAGTCAAGCTGAGCTCTTTGGATTACTCAGAACTCTCTGATGCTGACAAGCTGGCCTATATTAAGGCTCCCACATATTCTCCCACAACATCAAAAATATATGGCCAACGCCATTACAACAAGGGAGAGATAATCACACAGGCTGTCAAGAACACTTATGACCAGACCATAGGAGAACATCCTCTCAACCAGGAAGAGCAGGCACAGGCCGCCCAGTTTGAGCGTGCGTATGTTCTTACCAAGAAGGTGACCATACAGAATCCCGATGGAACTGAATCATACCTGAATGCAGGATATGTAATGCCGTATAGTGATTATACCGATAAGGGAATAGGCGCAGACGGCGCTGCCGCCATGTATTGCACCAATACATTTGAGCTGAAACGTGAAGGCTATGAAGACCAGTTGATCTACTGGGGAAAGAACCTGACCGAAACTCAGATTGAAGATCTGGTAAGGACCTATATATGCTATGGAGACGGTACCACCGAAGCACAGATACAGGCCAAGAAAACCGAACTGCTGCAAAACTACTTTACTCAGTCATATTACTGCACTCGTGAAGGATTGTACGGTGGCGGATGGTTTGACAGCAACAAGAACTATTCAGGTCTGACCGCATGGTCATCGCTACCTGCTGAGGACCGTTCTAACTTTACGTTCAATTACGATGGTCTGGATCTGCTCATTGACCCGTTGTATCGCGGTGATATCAGATATTACGATACCCCCAACGGAGATCAAGCTACACTGTACGCATTAGAGAAGCCGCTGGACTATAGTGCACTGTACATGGGAAATAGCCCGCTGACGTATATGTCAAGTAACAACACGCAAAAGACCATTGATCCTACCGATCCGAATGCCGAATTGGAACTGTCACGCGTACAGTATGAAGATATTCCTAACGAGAAATATCACTATGCTCCGTTTAATCTTACAGACCAGAACGATCATGTATATATCGTTAAGGAAGCATTCATAAGAGGTGATGTCCCCTACTCTGTAGGTAACAAACTTGATTACGAGACTTACAACAATCTGAGCTATGACCAAGCTCTCAAGGTTTTGGACATTACAGGTCATAATGGAGGTACATACTATTTCTGCCGCGACGCATATGAAATTGAAACCATATCAGGTAGAGGTACTGCGGTAGAAAATGCGTTTACCGGAGAACAAAAGAATCCAGGTGATCACGTTCCTATTGGCTTCATTTTGGATGAAACACATTATGACCATCTCATCAACCAGCAGTTAAACTTTGCTATTTACGGTAAGACTCCTATTGTTACCAGTACGTTCTTTGTATCGGGACAGTCTAACATAAAGGATCTCTCAAAGGGTAGGATCATCACCGTGATCTATCAATACAACTATGAGGAGAGCGATGAGACAGGCAGCAACATTGAGCCTATCACTGAGCGTCATATCGTAAATATCCACATCAATTTCAAGAGTGGAACACCTACCATTGGACAGCTGGGCGAGCCGTCAATAGTTCTCCCCGGATCATCCATAGGTCTTACTCCTCCTGAAATCAAGCCGGGTGCTTATGAAGTAATCGGTGGCGGATGGGAGCTGTTCGCATCAAAGGATGAGGCCGAAAAGCATGTGAACGGTGTTGAATTTGACAACGTGGACACCAAGCTATATTGGTATCAGAACAATGGTTATCATGTTGCTTACTACGCAAAGACATATCTGGGCAAGACCTACAGTAATCCTGTACCCGTAAAGGTGGCTAACTACCACGACCTGGATATGGTTATGCGCGATAAAGCCCATCATATGTATATCGACAACCCGAATGTGGAGCGTAACAGTAAGATATACATTGACTCACGTAAGAGCACAGCCGATGAGAACAAGAGCAAGCTTGACTTGCTGAAGGATCTGTTTGAGTTGAGTCTGCAGCAAATTACGCTCGTCGACGGTGAGCCGCAAAGACTGTCAGGCGGTGAGCTTGACGGCCATATACCTCTTGACGATCATGTCAAGGGAGGTGCAAACCTGGAATTCATACTGCGCAGTGACGTAGCACCCAAGAAGTATACTACCTGGACTCCTATAGGAAATGCTTCCAACGGATTCATGGGTACCCTGCACGGTGACGGTTATACAATCAGCGGATTGACCAGTTCACTGTTCGGTAACCTGTGTGACAGTGTTTACAACCTTGGCGTGACCGGCTCATTCACGGGTTCAGGTATTGCAGACCTGGGTACCGACGGTGCTCAATCAAATCCCAAGGTGGGTTATGCCGAGAACTGCTGGATTATGACTACCGGAACTATCTCCGGCAACATTCAGCCTGTCTTAGGCAACGGTGGCGTAACCAAGAACTGCTATTATCCCGACAACCTGACCTATGCAACCAAAACCGGAACAAAGGCAATGCCTATTACTGCATTCCATAACGGTGAGGTGGCATACAACCTGAACGGATTCTACCTGACCAAGCGTTATGCCGATAACAATGGAGTTAACACCTATCCGTACAAGTACTACGAGATTGCCAACAACTCCACCAACACTCTTGAGAGTTCGCCTTCTACCGGCTATTACAACTTTGCAGCAGGTGACGCAAAATACAGCTATGGCACAAAGACGAATCTGGGATATGTTGAGTCAAGGTACATGGACGGAGACTTTATCTACGCCAGCGGTTCTATCCCCACTGTAGCCAATGAGCGTCGCTACTATGTTCCTACGCCGGAGAATGAAACTCCCGATCCGGACAACGGATTGTACTACCCCATTTGGCCTGATGACTACATCTTCTTTGGCCAGATGCTGACTTACGGATATACCGAGAACATTTCGGGACGTGAATATCAGGAGTACCCGTCACGCATCAACAAGGCTGACCGTGCTGCATTTGACGAGAACAGTAACGCATCACAATGGTTGGTTCTGGAGGATATCCACGAATTCAGCAACCGTATATACCGCACACCGGCATACTATGGAGACAAGAATCCGCATATCATTCACCATAACGCCTATGCGGTTGTTCCGGCCAAGACCAGTGACAATGTTACTAATGTATATCCCGGCCTGACAGCTATTGACTTTACTGCACTGTCTGATTACAACAATAACGGTCAGGCTATATGGCAGGAAGGATGGAGCGGTGACGTATTCAACAAGATGGTGCTTGACCACACCAACCTGATTGCATTCCGCAGTGACGGTCAGACAAAGAACCTTCTGGTATACGCCGAATCAGAAAATGATGCGGACATACTCAGTGATTACTTCAATGAACCCGCGTACGGTGAGATTAACTCTGACTACCGAAACGTTGCATTGGTAACCCAAACCGTAAGAGGCCATCTGGTTATGAAGGAAGCATCCGGCAACGGATACATATATAAAGCCGACGGCAACCACTACCTTGTGGATGGAGAGGATTTCAATGCACCTATCTCATACTCGTTCGGAACATATGCAAGCAACGCTTACTACCACATGTGGTATCAGCGTCTGCCTCAAAATTATGTAACAAGTTCTGCCGGTGGCTGGGAGACTATAAGCCTGCCGTTCACTGCCGAGCTTGTAACCACTCAGGATAAGGGCGAAATCACGCACTTCTACACGAATAACAAGGTAGGGCACGAATACTGGCTGCGTGAATTCGACAATGTTGAGACGGATGAGAATGATAACACAAAGACCAATGTCCTGTTCAGTTCACTTGCTGTCGGCAATACCAGCAAGACTGTAACAAATACATTCCTGTGGGATCACTACTATTATGACAACAGGGATAATGTGGATGCGGCTAAGAGGCAAAAGGATAAGAACAATGACACTTATCAGACGTATTATAACTCATTCCGCACCTACAGTGATTATCCGATGTTAACTGCCGGTAAACCGTATCTGATTGGATTCCCGGGTGTTACATACTATGAGTTTGACTTGAGTGGAAACTTCAGTGCAATCAACACAGCCACTGCACCTTCGGATATTGGACGTCAGATTATAACATTCGTATCGGTTGACGGTTATGCTATTGGAGTTACCGATGATGAGTATACACGGTCCAAGACTAATGGCCACAGCGCACAATACACCTTTGTTCCCACTTATCAGACAAAGTCTGTTGGTGATGCTCAGACTGATGTATACATGTTGGCTGATAACGGCACCAAGATGGCTAACACTACAGATGCCGTCACAGTTCCGTTCCGCGCCTACATGACATCTGCGGCTTCTCAGGGAGCTCCGACACGTTCTGCACCCCGTAGAGATGTTCTGTACATATCCTACACAGGTGATACAGATTCGATGGAGGAAGTGGTAACTGACCGTGGCCTGTCTGTATACAGCGATCATATGAATATATGCGTAGAGAGCACCCTTGAGTATTCTGCAATGGTAACAATTACCAACATAGCAGGCAAGGTTCTCAAGCAGTTCACAATACAGCCCGGCACACGTGCAACCGTTCCTGTAAATAACATTGGAGTATATATAGTGAACCACCACAAGATTGCAGTTACCCGTTGATAGTGTGAATGATTTAGACCAAGTTGATGATTATGATGATGAAGGTCCGACTCAATAACATATTAAGCACCTTTGCACTCCTGCTGATATGTGTATGCCCAAATGTATATGCTACTGACATTACATCTTTGGATGACATTACAACTAATGGTGATTATGTCATAACAGCAGACATAGAGGATGCATCGGAATACACTACGCTTGCAACCTTTACCGGTACGATTACTGCCCGGGCCAAAGCAGACGGGTCATTCCCTATCATATCCGGCCTGACACAGCCACTGTTTGGAACCGCCACAGACGCCACCATAAGTAACATCATACTCTCTGGGGTTGAAATCAGCCAAAGCGGCATAGTTGGAGCCATCTGCAGTACAGCTGACGGCGCAACACGCATATACAACTGCGGTATACTTGACGGCTCGGTAGGAAGTACCGGTAATGCTACAGATAATCCCAAAACAGCCAATGCATGCGGCGGCCTGGTAGGTTTATTGGATGGCACAGCCCATGTAATAAACTGCTACAGCTTTGCCGACATCACGGGCGGAAATCGCGTGGGAGGTATTGTCGGTTATAATAACAAGACTACAACGGCTGCCAATATTAACACCATGGTGATGAACTGCATGTTCTATGGCGACATCACCGGAGGTGCAAAAAGATCCCCCATCTATGGAGGTAATAACATTGACAATTTGAATAGTGGTGGTTTGAATACATTCAACTACTATGCATACGACGAAGCTACCTCCTTTAAAGGCTATGCTGATGCCAATAAGTTCTACAACTGTGCCCTGGCTGTCGAAGAGAAATACCTGAACCGAATCGAGTTCTATCGCTTGCTTCTGAATAGCAACAAGAAGCTGGCGGCATATTATGCTTCTACCGCCACTACCACGGTCAATCCCGGCGATATGGCAAAATGGGTTTTAGAGACTGCCGACAGGCAAATCGCAGATCCCAAGCCATACCCCATATTGAAATCACATGGAAGATACCCCTCCATCATAAACATTGATGCAGCGAATGCAGATGAGTTAACATTGCAGAACGGAAGACCTAAAGAGGAGGACCGCAATAAGGGTGGAAAGATAGGTACATTATCTGTCACTATCAAAGCTCCAGGTGATTGGACAAATAAACCATCTGATGCTAAGTTACTTGATGCAAGCGGAAACGAAATAACGACATCCAGAACCATCACGCTGAACCGTACCGATAAGGACGAGGACCGTTTCAACTTTAACTATGACAAGGTGCAACTGCCCTACTACAACGATTACGGAACCAAGAACTATACCGGCAACAAAGTGGTAACGGGTTGGAAGATTACAGATATCTCAACTGTGTCAGGCGACCCTTACGTCAAAGCCAACTACCCATCATCGGGCATAAAAGATTATCCCGACCACAACTATGCTGACCGCAAAAGTTCAAATAAGGACAAATACTCGATAAGCGGGCGTATATTCTCTCAGGGAGCCTACTTTGATGTACCTTACGGAGTGACCTCAATCACTATTGAACCCTATTGGGGAAACGCTGCGTATATCTCGGACGCAAACTTGGATGTGGTTTGCAAAGCTCAAAAAACAACCAGAAACGGTAGTAACAACAGAGATGATTATGTTCCACAGGATGTAACTCAGCTAGACGAACAATTTCCTACGGGGACAATAACCATAGATGGCAGTGAGCAGACAGTTTACACCTCCGTCTCCAGTGCGCTTGGCACTTTAAGCGGCTCAACGGTCTATGACAATGCCATCGTACTGGTGGGTAACTTGCACTTCATTGGGGTTCTTTCTGACGGGACCAAGCCATTCACCCTGATGTCGGTTGATTTGGATAAAGATAACGAGCCGGATTGCAGTTTGATTTTCGCCGACAACGACCGTCACCCCATTTCTCCTATCCGATTCGATTTCCTCAATATACCTGGAGCAGCCCAAGTACAGAAGCCCAACGGAACGAGTGTCCTTCTTAATGCAGCTGTTTTCAAAACCAAGGGTTGGTTCGAGGTTACCAATACCGCTTTGATTTACCTTACCCAGTTTGAATACGAAAACCTGAAAAGTATTACAAAGGCAGATTCTCCCCTCATTCTCCTTGGAGGTTACATTGACCAATTTGTATCAACGCAAAGTGATAATGTAACAGGTAAGACTATATACATCCATGTGGGCAGCAATGTGTTGATTAATTCATTTGGTTTGGGCACCCATAGTGATGGCAGTAAATCAACACCTCATGTACCCGTATCTGTGACAGGTGGCGACTTTTTAAAGTTCTACCTCACCGGGACCTACAACCAGAATGCCGGAATAAGAGATGATAATGCGGAGTGTTACATCAGTGGCGGCCGTTTTGGTGAATTAGCAGGAGCCGCTCAAGAGCAGATTGGTAACAATAATAGCCAAAATAACGGTAATATACGCTGGCAAATCTACGATGCCGATATTACGGATTTTTATGGCGGCGGTATTAACGATGCCAAACCCGTTCAGGGAAACATCACTACAGACATATTTAATAGCCATGTAGGCACATTTTGCGGTGGTCCTAAGTTCGGCAACATGGCACAAAATAAGATAGTTACCACTACAGCAGAAGGATGTACATTTGACAATTTCTTTGGTGCAGGCTTTGGAGGTAATTCCTTTAGTAGAAAGAAATATTATGATAACACAAGCCCCAACTGGAACACTCTTCAGGGTTACTTTACTGCAGATAGAGGAAAGTATTTCGATGGTACAACAACCAACTCCAGAGATGGTGGCAAAGGTAACGACCAATATGGTAAGAAAGGTCCTGGTGTAGCTGTAGACTTCGAATATGAGTTTTTTGTATGGACCAGCGGAGCGGTAGGTGGCCGATTCTTTGTGCGGTTTGTTTCCTTCTCATTGGCACAGTGCAACAACGTGGAATCTATGTTGAAGAAATGCACCATCAATGAGAATTTCTATGGAGGCGGCAGTCTTGGAAAAGTTGCAGGCGATGTCACATCAACACTTGAAGACTGCACGGTCAAGGGAAATGTGTTCGGGGCCGGCTATTCTGCCACAAAACCCAAAATTAACGTTAGAAACAGCGGTTTCACACAGGTGCCAAAATTCAATCAAAACTCCGGTATGTTTGAGCCCGGCGTTCCAAAGGACCCCACCGATTTAACAGAAACCACCGAATTTGAGTGGACAACAAACGCATTCCCTTCCAACGGAGGGGTAGCTAGTGATGAAAGCGGTTCCACCAATTATATCTGGACGGATCAGACTCTTACTAATGAAAACCTCGGTTCTGTAAGTGGTGAAGTCAATCTTACACTTCAGGGCAACACTGTGGTCGGAACAGAAGGAGTCCCTAACACCGGTAATGTTTATGGAGGCGGCGACGCCAGTGCAGTCTTTAACACTACCGATAATACTGCGGCTTCCACCACCATCACACTAAAGGGTAACACATTAGTACGCGGTAACGTATATGGCGGTGGCAACCGTGGAGCAGTAAGCGGTAATGCAACAGTCAATATAATAGAAGAATAGAGATAGGACTTTATGACACTATATATAAGACATATCATATCTCACATGGGTACGGCCACTCACCCACTCCGCCGCACCCTTGCCCTCCTGCTACTGATTATGACTTTGGGGGCTGGATCGGTTTGGGCACAGACCGACTTTACCGGTATATGGTATATTGCCAACGAGACCAACCATAGCAATGCCCAAATAAGCAAACACTGGTACTTGGTACCAGGAGCGAATCCGCAACAGTCCCACTATGCTGATGCTTATTTCAACAACCAGTATTGCAACATATCTGGTAGCGGTGATTATACAGGAAATAACTACGGTGACCCTGAAAAGCCTTTCCTTACCACTTATCAGACCAGTCAGGATTTGAATTCCATGTGGATAGTTGTATCTACAGGCGACGGATATTATAACATCATCCATGCTAAGACCGGATATTACGTTGTCTATGAACCACCTTACAAAGATGCGACCCACCGTAAGTCAATGCACCTTGAAAGTACTAACGCCCCTGGAGACAACGCCAAGTTTACCATTGCGGGTAGTATTAGTGGCCCCATCAATATCAATCCAAAGAACGTCACATCCGGTAATAGGTACTTCAACCCAGCCGTGGGTGTGGGTAACCGCGCTCAATACTATGGTACGGGAACGTACTTTCACGAAGGTATGATTGGACTTTGGTCCGACTCTGGCGATAAATCCCAGTGGTATTTCGAGGATGCTTCTTCGGTAGCCGCTCTGACCCCTGTTATCAGTGATGTGAGTGCGGAAAACACCTTCACCATCACTTCTCCGGCAGCGGCATTCTCTACCATACGCTACACCACCGACGGCAGTACCACCCCTGATGCCAACACCGGAACCATAGCTACAAGCGGTAGTGATATCACCGTCACGGACAGTTGGACTGTACAGGCTGTAGGTGTTTTCGGCACTTTTGTTACTCCGATGGCCGGTCCAAAAGCCCTTAGCCCTTCACGATGTGGTACGCCCATAATCAGCTATAACGATGAGACATCAATGGTTTCCATCAGCTGTGCTACGGCAAGTACCACCATCTATTATACAACAGACAACAGTACTCCTACCACATCCAGTACCGTCTATAGCCAGCCTTTCTTAGTAACAGGTCCAACTACAATAAAGGCAATAGCCACACGTACCAACTTCCCCGACTCCGAAGTAGGTATTTTGACCATCAGCCAGGTTGCCACGCCTACAATACAAAACAACGGCAATAATGCCATATCCATTACATCGGCTACTCCCGGTGCAATCATCTACTACACAACCGACGGTGGCACACCTACCAAGTCAAGCAATCTTTACACCGCACCTTTGCAGGATAATGTAAGCGGTGTTACCATCAAGGCTATCGCAGTTAAGGAGAATATGATTACCTCGGCTGTGGGTAGCGGCTCTGTAACTCTACAGTGCGCAGCTCCAGTCATAGCACGCCTCAGCAATAGCAGCTTTACCATTACCTGCTCGTTACCTTCCACAGGTGTCACCATCTACTATACAACAAATGGTAACACCCCCACGACATCAAGTAGCAATACCACATCGGGGGCAACAATATCATGTGCGCTACCTGCCACCATCAAGGCTTTCGCTGTAGCTTCAAACTATGACAACTCTGCGGTTACCACAATCTATCTGACCCAGGGTATGAGTGGCGACGGCTCAGCCAACACCCCCTATATAATAGGATACCAAAGCGATGTGGATGACTTTATTGAAAAAGTCAATACAGCTGCCGAAGCTTCGAAGCACTATAAAGTCATAGCAACCGGAACTCTGGATTTCAGCAGTGCTGCTGCCATAACACAATCCTTCAGTGGCACATTCGATGGCGGCAATTGCATTCTTACAGGTCTAAGTCATCCCCTCTTCAATACTGTCAATGGTGGAACAGTTAAAAATGTTATGCTTGACAATGTTGACATAAGCGGAGGTACGAATGTTGGTGCAATTTGCAATGAAGCCCTTGGTGCCAGTCGCATTTACAATTGCGGTATACTGGCAACAGACAGCGAAGTAAAGACGAATGAAGACGGATATACGGAAATCACCCTTTGCAGCAGTACCATCAGTGGTAGCAACTATGTCGGTGGACTTGTTGGCCTGTTAGATGGCAGTTCACGTGTCATCAACTGTTTCAGCTACGCCAATATCACTGGAGGTAGTTTTGTCGGAGGCATCGTAGGTTATAATAATGTAGCTACCACTTCCACGAATCTGCAGACAATGGTGATGAACTGCATGTTCTATGGAAATATTACCGGAGGTAATTCTAAAGCACCTATTTACAACGGCACTATCATCACCAACGACGGAGATGCCGATGGTGTAAACAACTACAACTATTTCTGGTCTGGAGCCTCCTACGTCCAGGATCAGCGTATCAATGTCTATAACTGCGCACTTGCGGCAGAGACACGCTTCCTGCAACGCTTTGAGTTCTTCCGTCCTCTGCTCAACAGCAATCGTGCTTTGGCAGCATGGTGGGCTACGGGCGACTACGACAACAAGGACGAAATGTTGAAGTGGGTAATGGAACCTTCACAAATAGGAACATCTACCCCTTACCCCATCCTAAAGACTTTCAGCAAATATCCATCAGTGGTAAACATAGACGTGAACCACTCTGAACCAGGTTCCGTAATTGTTGGTCCGAAAGTCAACAAGAAACTGACTGTGAATATCAATTCCAGCAGTAACGCTCCCAGCGGGGCAGGACTCACCAAAAACAGTCTGAGTCTGGAGATTATAGACAAAGACCCTGAACATTTCAATTTCAACTACTACAAGGTGCAATTGCCCTACTACAATGATGTAGGTACAGGTAATTATACCAAGAACAAGGTAGTAACAGGCTGGAAAATTGTGAGTATGGAAGGTAACGGAATCGGCACACATTCATTCTCAACCGGTTCAAATCCTGCTGATGCATCAGCCTCTGTTGACAACGCTACAGGAGAAATAACACTTACAACACCCTATAATTACGCCGACCGCAAAAGCACTCAGAAAGATCTGTACGACTCAAACGGCAACCGTATTTTTAATCAGGGGGCTTATTTTGATGTGCCTGAAGGCGTAACTTCTATCACAATAGAGCCTTACTGGGCCAAATGTGTCTATGTTTCTGATGAATATGTTGATGTTGTGTATAAAAACGGTACAGGTGGCGATGCAAATGATGCAATGTATGCATCAAGCAATGTAACCTCAACCGGCGGCGGGTCACACTACACGAATAACACTACATATTCCATCAATGATGATGACCAGATAGTCTATACGACCATGAGTGCTGCGGTAACAGCATTGAATGCTTCCGGTACGGTTTACGACAATGCCATAGTGCTTGTAGGTAATGTACATAACATTGGTCTCACTTCGTCTTCAAAGAATGCACCATACACTATTATGTCCATTGATTTGGACGGAGATAATGAACCTGACTATTCATATATCCTTCGTTTCAATGGTCGTATTCGCTTACATCCTGTTAGAGTTGATTTTCTGAATGTGATAGGTCTTGGTATGGCTCAAAAATCCAATGGTGGTACCGGTACATACAACTTTGGTATTATGCAGCCGTTGGGATGGTTCGAAGTGACCAACACAGCCCTATTCCGTGTTACTCAGTTTGAGTATGATCTTTACGACACTAATGGATTAACCCGAGATAACAGCCCTATGATTTTACATGGTGGCGTAATTGAACAATGGGTAACTGTCGGAGGAAGAGAAACACGATTTAAAGAAGCCAAATCGATAACTTACTACCACTTGGGAAGCAATGTTTGGTTCAAGGAATTCCACATCGGAGTACATCAGGATAAAACACAAGATGAATTTGTAAGTCCTCATCCGCCCATTTCGGTAACCGGTGGAGACTTTGATGAATTCTATCTGACAGGTCTATATAGCACCCCCAATGCCAACTATGATGACAATGCCGAGTGCTACATCAATGGTGGCCGATTCGGCAAAGTGGCGGGTACCGCCATGCAAGGCATCGGTTCGGCTACGAACCACACCAACGGCAATATTATCTGGCAGATAGACAATGCCGATATTGATGAATTCTATGCTGGTGGTATCAATGCAGCCCATATTGCAGAAGGCAGCATTTATACCGTTATCACGAACAGTCGCGTTGACCAGTTCTGTGGTGGCCCGAAGTTCGGCGATATGAACAGTGATAAAAAAGTGGTAACCAATGCCACTAACTGCACATTCCGAACATTCTTTGGTGCCGGTTATGGCGGAAATGCCTATAACCGCAGGTATCCATTAAACAAAGACAACGTTATTAACTTAACCGGCAATAATGATTGGAATGCATGGGTTTCAGGTAGCGATGGTTTACAATATAGATATGAGTCAAACTATAGTGGTGTAGAAGCACGAATTGACTATCAGTTTATTCCCAGATCAAATAATACCGCGAACGTGGCTCGTCTATTTGTTGATTACGTCAGTTTCTCATTAGCTACTACGTATGATGTAACATCCAGACTCACAAACTGCACCATTACTACCAGTAAGCTTGGCAGACTGGATCTGTTTGAACAGTGTTTGGGCAACTTCTATGGCGGTGGTAGTCTGGGTAAGGTAGCTGGGCCTATCAAATCTACACTTATAAACTGCACCATTGAAGGTAATGTATTTGGCGCAGGCTACTCGGCCACATTGCCAAAAGTCAAAGTGATGAACAATCATTTCCAGTCTCAACCGTATTATGATCAGAACCTGGGTGCCTATCTGGATGCAGAGCTCCCTAGCAGCGAATCATATGATTGGGAGCATGCCGAAACTGTAAATTCTACAGAGACTGCCATCAACGCCGGTTCCCGTAAGCTTTACACCACCGTGAATCTAGAGAAATCTAATCTTGGTTCTGTAAGTGGAGCCGTTAATCTTACTATAACAACTACCCAGGATGGAGTATCAGTGATAGGAACAACCGGAGATAACAAAAAAGGACACGTTTACGGCGGAGGCGATGAGAGTTTCGTCAGTAACATAGCCACTCCAGCCCAGGCTTCCACGACTGTTACAATAAGTGGAAACACCGAGATTAAAGGAAATGTGTTTGGCGGAGGCAACCGAGGAGACGTATCCGGCAGCACCACGGTGAACATACAGCAATGACAAAGAGAGATAAAAACAAAATACGAAATAAAACAAACTACATATGAGCAACAGATATAGATTTACCATTACCTTGCTACTGGGGGCACTGCTTACAGGCGGTGATGCCCTGGCCGAAGGAGTTAATGTCAAGGGCTATGTCTTTGGCGGTGGCAATCTGGCCGATGTTGGTGGTAGTGTTCAGGTCAATATAGAGAGTGGTCTTATTGAGAAAGATGTACATGGCGGTGGCGCTTTGGCCAACACCAATATCAATAATGCCACTAACTATGGCGCCAACAATGAAGAAATATCTTCTACCCAGACCAACACGACGACAGTCAGCATGACCGGTGGCACCGTATTGGGCGATATCTACGGCGGAGGCTTAGGAAATGCCGACACAGCGGCATGGGTATATGGCGATGTTGCTTTAACCCTTGACGGCACAACCTTGGATTACACAGCAACGCCTGGTGGCCATATATTTGGTGGAAACAACATCAACGGAGCCCCTAAGGGAGAAATAAAGGTAGATATTAACCAAACAATCTCCGTTACTAATCAGAGTAAGGATGTTTTGGTAGTATATGGTGGAGGTAATCAGGCAAATTATGACAGCATTTCCATAGTTAATATACACAATTGTGACAATATAATAGGTAGCGTTTACGGCGGCGGAAACCAGGCTACAGTAAAAGGTACCGATGTAAATGTTTACGGCGGTCATATTGATAGCGTTTTCGGTGGTGGATACGGTGCCAGTGTTACCCAATACGGTACTGATGTTCATATTTACGGTGGAGAAATCGACGCTATCTTTGGTGGAAACAATAAAACCGGATCCGTTACCGGCGACATATCCGTAAATATCAACAAGCAGACAGAGACAGGGCACAGTTCCTGTGAGATGCATTTAGGTGATGTCTATGGTGGCGGTAATCTTGCCGCAAGTGGACCTGGTTCCATCACTATCGGTAACACCGGTGGATCACAAGAAGGTATTAACAATGTTTATGGCGGAGCCAACAATGCACGTGTTACCGGAGATATTACACTTAACATAACCGGTGGAAGCATTCAGAATGTATTCGGTGGCAACAATACCGGTAATCAGGTTGATGGAGATATAACCGTAAATATAAATTGGAACAATCAGAACACCACCAAATACCTGTACGATGTATTTGGCGGCGGTAATCATGCCCTGACTAACGGAAGCACCACTGTTAATATAACCAACGGAACAGTCAGTCACGACGTCTATGGAGGTGGCAGTCAGGCTAATGTGACAGGCGCTGTAACAGTCAACATAGGCGACTCTAACGAAACAGGAACCGTAAACATAGGAAACGATGTTTATGGCGGCGGTGCATTGGCCAGTACCAACACCGGAAACCAGAAAGAAGATGAATCCATTAAGACAGACAGTCTGGTAACTACAGTAAACCTCTATCCTAGCGCGACAATAGGTCATGATGTATATGGAGGTGGACTTGGACGAAAAGCAGGTAACGGACAACCTTCTGTTGCGGCTTTGGTATATGGCGATGTAGATGTAACCCAGTATGGCGCTATCCTGAATGCTGCCTACTCACAAGAAGGTTTGGCTACATCAGGACGTATTTTTGGCTGCAACAATGTTAACGGAACACCCATGGGTCATGTGACGGTTTATGTCGTAAAGACAACCGGTAAAGACGGCCAGAGGCACAGCTCTAATGATTACCGCATGGACACCATTGCCTCTCATCACACATATGAGCTGTCTGCCGTTTACGGTGGCGGTAATGAGGCCGCGTACGAGCCTGCCGACGCACATGATTTTACAGAGGTCATTGTTTCAGGATGTAATGATATCAGCATTCACTCCGTATATGGTGGCGGCAACGCTGCTTCCACACCCGCTACTAAGGTGACCGTTGACGGAGCTTACGAAATAGAATATGTATTCGGTGGCGGTAACGGTGCAGGAACCGGTAACCCCGGTGCCAATGTAGGATATCGTGCCTATGCCGATAATATTTCGGGACCGTCAAGTGCTGATATTGAAGCCAGAGCATCATTCATGTACGGCGACGGTATTGCCACCACAGCAATTTACGGCGGTCGCATACACAATGTATATGGCGGAAGTAACACCAAGGGTAATGTCCGCCAGACTGCAGTATCATTGTTTGATGAAGTCAGCACATGCCCGCTGGTTCTTGACGGAATCTATGGAGGTGGTCGTGAAGCCTACATGGAGGGTGCAACCAGTCTGGAACTGGGTTGTATTACCGGTATGGAAGAGCTATACGGCGGATCCGAGATGGCTGATGTTGGAGGAGATGTAGCACTTACCATAACCAGTGGCCATTTTGGCAAGGTATTCGGCGGAAACAACAAGGGTGGAAGAATATTCGGTTCAATCACTGTAAACGTTGAGCAGACCGGCTGTGTACCCATAACGATTGACACAATTTACTTGGGTGGAAACAACGCCCCGTACTCTATATTCGGTTACGGCAATACCCCGACAGAAGTAACCATAAATGGCGAGCGAGTGACACATTATAACCTCATATCCTCAGGTGATACGCTATATGCTAATCCCAAGCTCAACATACGATCGTTCAAGACAATAGGAGCTGTATTTGGCGGAGGTAACGGTGAATACGCCAAGTTGATAGGTGATCCTACTGTTGATATCAACGTGACCAAGGGCTGGGTTAACGGTGAGTACCTTGGAAATATTCAGGATTACTCCGGTTACAAGGGTACACCGCAAGAGATAGCCGACGGCACTATTGAGACCGTCTATGGTGGTGGTAACGCTGCCGAAGTACAGGGTAATACCAGAGTCTATATTGGCGACAAGGTTGGTTCTTCTGTTGAATTACAAAGTATGACCGACCTATACAGATCACTGCCTGCAAATGGAAAGCAGCAGAGCACAATATTGGTTGAAAAAACGACATCGGGTGGTAAGGAAGCTATATCATATACTCCTCTTGACGCGAACGAGCAACCTTTGACCGGACAGGCATTGACAAAGACAAATGAGCAACCCGTAATAGGTGCTACCATTAACGGCAATGTATACGGTGGTGGTAACGAAGCCGCTGTTACCGGTAAAGCTTACGTTCAGATTGGACCTGATCCGAATGATTCACAGGCACAGTCTGCTCCACAGCGAGCCAGCCAGCCGGCAGCACAAACAGGCAGACAGCCGTCAATTCAGTCATCGACTCCACAGAACCAGTCACAATCTCAACGGAGTCAGTCACAAACTCCACAGAGTCAGTCACAGAATCAGAACTCTAGCACTGAATCCCTGTATAACCGTACAGCAACTCCCAGGCAATCGAATTAATACAGGAGAAAGAAGCTGACGGACCTTAGAAGGGACCAAAAGCCAGCACAGTGGAATAAGGGATGTAGTTATTATCGTAAATACCTCCACAAGCTACCAGACGACCGTCTGGTAGCTTTGTCATTGACCAAACCGACGCATAGGTATCCATCGCGTCACTCTTATAGAGCGTCAGATGCGCCGGAGAGACGCTATAATCCATTTTTAGCACATAATATACCACAGCATCATCGCTGCCGTTATATGCCGGCATATAAGCCGTAGAATGCTCTTTATCGGTAAATATCAGACCGGAATATAACAGATAGTCATCATTACAGGTCATAGGTATGGGAAGCTCCGTTTCAAGCAACGAGAAGGACTCTCCTTCCACCTTGATGACAGCAGCCTCATCTTTATCATTGCCGGCCAGTATAAGATAGCTATAGTCTGCAATGGCACAATCGGACGAACGCCAGTTGACGGGCACCACATAAGGTGTCCAGCTGTTGAATAATTCCACGTTAAAGGCACTACCGTTCATCCTATCAACTTTGAGATTGGTCACACCGCCATAGTTGTCAATGGGGCCAAAAACGATGGCATTGTCGGCCGCCGATTGCAATACATACGGAGTACTGCGCGACTCGGCCACACTGCCTTTATCCGAAAAACTGTTTGCAGCCGATGAATAAAGCTCTTTTGAGTCCGGATTATACCAGTTACCCGATACAAACACATCACCATCTGCCATTTCAACAGCATGTGCCAGAGTTCGTTTCTCGACCATGGACGGCATTACACTGAAACTATGGTCAGCAGGATCATATATCTCAACCTTCGAAGACTCTCCCACTCCGTAGTCAGAACTGCAACCGCCTCCCAACATCATACGGCCATCCTTCAATATCACTGAAAATGCCATATCATGGTTGTAATTCATAGTCATGGAATGCCATTCACCATCCTGCAGATATTCAGCCGATTTGGTTCTGGCAAAATTCTTTACATGACCGCCTGCCACTGTCAGATGACCATCTGATACAAACAGAATATGGTCGGCACGTCCACTTATCATATCGGGTAACCGCTCCACCTGCAACGGCTTGACAACGATATATGGCTCTACCACCGACACAAAGCACTCAGCCCTCAGATCAGAATCAACAAGAGCTGCAGTTACTGTTGCATTACCATAACCCACAGCCGATATGATTCCATCGTTTACAGTCACTACATTGTTGTCGCTGCTGCTCCATTTTACATCCTTGTTTGTAGCATTTGGTGGCAGCACAGTAACCTTAAGCGTATCCATATGACCTATAATCAGGGAAACTGAATCCCTGTCCAATCCGATTGATTCAACAGGTACGTATAAAGGAACTACAGTAACGACACAGAAAGCGGTAAACTCGCCGTCAAGCGTCTCAACCGTAATAAGTGCCCTTCCGCTTGATACGCCGTACACCCTGCCATTTTCCACGGTGGCAACGCTGGGATTATCCGAATACCATATAACCGATGGATCTGATGCCTTTTGGGGAGTCACAGTGGCCTTAATCACCGTATCCTGGCCAACCTTAAGTACAAACTCCGATACTGAAAGAGAAACGCCCGATACAGGTATATCATCTTTATCCTTTCTGCAACCGGTCATCACAACCGATACCAACCCGGCAACCAAAACAAGAATAATCCCAATCCTCTTCATAATACTCGAATTAAATTCCTACAAATATATAAAAAAAACAAGAGCCTCAGACTCAAAGTCTGAAGCTCTCTTAGAAGACGGCGGCTACCTACTCTCCCACTTGCGCAGTACCATCGGCGTGAACGGGCTTAACTTCTCTGTTCGGAATGGGAAGAGGTGGAACCCCGCTGCTATAGCCACCTAAATAGGATTTGACTTACAGCCACAAAACAATTGCTATTTCATACCACTCGATTCATGGACTTTCTTTTTCGCTTTCGCAAGTCTTTCGACTCAAGGAAAAATTCGGGCAATTAGTACTGCTCGGCTTTGATGTCACCACCTTTACACCTGCAGCCTATCAACGTCGTAGTCTACAACGACCCTCAAAGGAAATCTAATCTTGCGGCCGGCTTCGCACT
>Ga0265299_10000225_pt1 | contig 74788 bp, 68 predicted proteins | sample AusTroGonzalo_MG_4_FD_193485 | JGI IMG/M metagenome (GOLD analysis project Ga0265299, IMG submission 193485) | Bovine rumen microbial communities from tropical cattle in Woodstock, Queensland, Australia - Gonzalo_02 | ecosystem: Host-associated > Mammals > Digestive system > Stomach > Rumen ... | reverse complement strand
CACTTGAATTATCCCTTATTGTCCATAGAGCAGCCCCCACACAAATCAATGTAAATATCAACGCAGACACCAATCCTATCCATAATCCTTTTCTGCTCTTCTTCTCTTTTTCTGGCTTATGAGCAAGATTATTCACTGTACTTGGCTTTGCATTTTCAACAAAAGTTTCCTCGTTGCGGTAGTATACATTATTATTTACTACGGAGTTAGCAGCAACTGTTGCCTGCTTTCCGCCCAATGGCACAAGTGCTGGCCTACGCTGCGGATCCTTGGCAAGGTATGGCTCAAGGAACTGGCGCCAGCTGGCAGGAACACCGGTCATGTCAAGAGGCTGCTCAACTATGCCCTTACGTATTGTGTAATCATCGTATGAATTCGTATCGTATGGTGTCCTGCCACTAAGCAAATGTACAAACGTCACTGCAAGAGAATATACATCAGTACGGTAGTCAATATGCTTACTGTCACATACTTGCTCGGGACTCATGTACATTAATGTTCCCATCATGGCTCCAGTCTGGGTCATGGTTATGCCCTCCTTTATCTTGGCTATGCCGAAGTCAAGCAGACGCACATCGCCTTTGCTGTCAATAAAAATATTGGAGGGCTTTATATCTCGGTGAACAATTCCCTTGGAATGAGTATAGTTGAGAGCAGAAGCCATCTGGTTCCACCAATTTTCCAATTCTGACTCCGAAAATTTGCGACCAGAATTCATAAATGCCTTCAAATCATCACCATCGAGGTATTCCATAAGCATGGCAGGACGTCCGTCAATCTCCACATAATCGTAAACCTGACGTATATTGGGATGGTCGAGCTTAACCATTATCACGGCTTCATTCTTGAAGCGTTCTACTATTTGCGCATTATGAGCAAGGTCATTGTTCAGAATTTTTACAGCAACCGACTTCCCTATCTCGTTTTCTGCATACCACACCTCGGCCATGCCGCCTTCGCCAAGCTTATGCTTAAGAACGAATCCTCCTATTTTCTTGCCTATCATAATCAGATTAAATCTGGATGACAAAAGTAATGCATATTTGTATAAAACACAATATTGAAAACAAAAGGCTGACAGGCTAAAAGACAATTTCAAACAACTTCAAACAACATCAAACAATCTCAAACCACCAGAAACAACATCAAACAATCTCAAACAACTAGAAACAACATCAAACCACCTCAAACAACTTGAAACAATATAAACAACCTAGAAACTTGAAACCAGAAACCATCTCAAACCATTTCAAACAACCAGAAACCTAGAAATTAGAAACCAGAAACCATCTCAAACAATCTCAAACAACTTCAAACCAACAGAACTATTTATTGCACACAGGACGAACAGAAAAACCAATATAGCGACTATCATTAGCAGTCTGACGATATTTATAGTCATATGTACCAATATCAAGATAGCATGCATTGTATGGGTTGTCAGGAGAAAGAGCATTTGACCAGTAACACGAACCTGCAGGATAACTCTCAAGAATTTCATCGCAACGAGAATCAGTAAATGGCAGAAAAATCTTGTTGCCATTGGGTCCGACTACCTCATATCCTTTTGATTTACAATTCCATGTACATTTACTTTTCAATTCAATAAATTCTTCTCTCTTCGGCATTCGCCATCCTGTTCCCCAATTGGCTGTTGCTGCATCATCAGAGCGTTCTAATGTAATAAGGGTGTCCGTAAAACCATTGTTACCGCATTCTGAATCATTACAATACTTTGTTATAGTAATATCATCTATTATATAACTATTATATTCACTCTCGTATGTATAATAGATTCTATAATATTTATATGTACTATCATTGTACTCTTTTTTAGAATGTGTTTCTCCCCATGCAAAGTAATTACCTTCATCCTCAGGATTTTTTGCTCCCACATTGCAGGTTGCCCACAACGTTCCACTTGGCAGTCCAAGATCAACCCAATTGTGACCATTCAGCGGATTGCTCAATATCCATTGCGCATACAATGTTATATCCTCTGTAATAGGTTCTATAAAATCTCTATCCTCATATTCAATTCCAGTTCCATCCTCTTTGGTATTCCATGATTTAAATGTATAGTTTTCCTTCATATACAAATTCTCATTCAACCTTTGCCCATCTCCTTTTGATAATGTTTGTGGAGACATACTTCCTTCACCTCCATTGGAATTATATGTAATTGTATAAAGAGGCTCCTGTTGATATATCTGACGATCGCTTTCCATATCACTATTTGTTTTATTATAATTAGTCAACATGAAAACAACGACAGCTACAATTATTACAACCACAAACAATCCAATCCACCTATTACCATTTTTGCCAGATTTATTCTCATCACTATATAGAACAGTATTTTCTTTTCCATTGTTCGCTGATATAGTATAATCATTCAATGAAGACGTCTGCCTGATACAAAACGAAATTAGTGCTGGACGCTGCTGTGGATCCTTGGCAAGGTAGGGTTCAAGAAACTGCTGCCAGTTGAATGGAACACCAGTCATATCCAATGGCTTGTAAACAATATTCTCGCTTATCTCGAAGTCGCTGCTCCTATTGCTGTCGTATGGTCGGCGGCCAGTAAGCAGATGCACAAAAGTAACCGCAAGAGAATAAATGTCGGTACGGTAGTCTATGCGCTTGCTGTCCTTCACCTGCTCGGGGCTCATATACATGAGTGTGCCAATCTTCTGCCCTGTCTGCGTGGAACTTATGCTCTCGCGTACTTTTGCAATGCCAAAATCAAGCAGCTTGATGTTGCCCTCGCTGTCAACGAATATGTTGGCAGGCTTTATGTCGCGGTGCACAATGCCCTTGCTATGTGTATAGTTGAGCGCAGAAACAAGCTGACTCCACCACTTTTCCAATTCCGCTTCAGAAAACCTCCTACCCGAATTCACCATTGCCTTCAAATCGTTGCCATCAAGGTATTCCTGCACAATTGTTGGACGTCCATCAATTTCTCCGTAGTCATAAACTTGACGTATGTAAGGATGTGAAAGCATTATTGTAATTTTTGCTTCTATAGCAAACCTATTTACAACATTTTCGTCATCACATAACTTAGGAAGCAATATCTTTACCGCAGCCTTCTTACCTACCATGTTTTCTGCATACCACACTTCAGCCATGCCGCCTTCGCCAAGCTTATACTTAAGAACGAATCCTCCTATTTTCTTGCCTATCATAATCAGATTAAATTTGGTTGACAAAAGTAATGCATATTTGTATATAACACAATGTTGAGGAATAAAATGCGGACAGGTAAACAGACAACTTCAAACAACTTCAAACAACATCAAACAACCTCAAACAATTTCAAACTTAGAAACGTTAAACATAGAAACTCAGAAACGGGCTTTGCCCATAGAAACCTAGAAACCAGAAACAATCTCAAACAACTTGAAACCACCTCAAACCATTTCAAACAACCAGAAACCTAGAAATTAGAAACCAGAAACCACCTCAAACAACTATAAACCACCTCAAACCATCTCAAACAACCATAAACCTAGAAACTTGAAACCAGAAACCAATTCAAACCATCTCAAACAACCAGAAACCTAGAAATTAGAAACCAGAAACCATCTCAAACAACCAGAAACCTAGAAATTAGAAACCAGAAACCACCTCAAACCATCTCAAACAACCAGAAACAACATCAAACCATTTCAAACAACTTCAAACCACATAAACAATATAAACAAATAAATTGTAATTTTGCCTCAAATTTCAAACTTACAAATATGAAGAAAATCGCAGTTATACTATCGGGATGTGGAAGCCGCGACGGCAGCGAAATCCACGAAGCAACTTTGTCGTTGCTGGCAATCGACATGAATGGTCTTAAATACCAATGCTTTGCACCGAACAAGAATCAAACTGAGGTTGTAAACCACTTCACGCAGGCACAAGATTCTGAAAAAAGGAACATGCTTGTCGAAGGAGCACGCATAGCACGAGGCAACATAAAGCCTATTAATGAAATTAATATTGCAGACTTCGATGCGCTGTGGATTCCTGGCGGACTTGGCGCAGCAAAGAATCTCTGTTCCTACTTCTACGATGGCGCCAACATGAAGGTTGATTCCGATGTGGAATCCGCAATAAAGGCATTCAACAAGGCTGGCAAACCAATAGTTGCACTCTGCATAGCACCTGTAATTGTTGCAAAAGTTCTTGGAGCAAATGTTACTTCAGGCAAGGACAAAGGTACTGCCATGAACATTGAAGCTATGGGCGGTAAAAATACCGTATGCAACTTCGACGAAATTGCCTACGATGCCGAAAAACGCGTAATAACCGCACCTTGCTATATGCTCGATGCATCTATTTCGCAGATTTGGATGGGAATAAAGAAAGCCGCCGACAAGCTCGTTGAACTGATCTAAGGTGAACAAGGAAATCCTCAGGCTCGCCCTGCCAAACATAATAACCAACATCACCGTTCCTTTGCTCGGAATGGTAGATTTGGCTATTGTCGGTCACATTGGCAACGAAACCTACATAGGCGCAATTGCTCTCGGAACTGCACTTTTCAACCTGATATACTGGAACTTTGGTTTCCTGCGCATGGGCACAAGCGGACTTGCCGCACAAGCATACGGTGCAGGAGACAAGGACGAAGCCATGAAGATTCTTGTGCGCGGGCTAACAATAGCACTTTGTGCCGCCGCGATACTAATCGCCTTGCAATATCCTATTGCAAAACTTTCGGGACTAATCCTAAACTGCAGTGACGAAACACTAAATCTCACACTTTCATACTTTTATGTACGAATCTGGGCGGCACCTGCAACGCTTGGTCTATACGCACTGAAGGGCTGGTTCATTGGAATGCAAAACTCAAAGTCACCAATGACGGTTGCCATTGTGCTGAATATTGTCAACATAATTGCCAGCCTCGCTTTCGTCATTTGGCTGAAAATGGATATTGTGGGCGTAGCACTCGGAACTGTTATTGCACAATATTCAGGGCTTGCATTGGCTATAATCTTGTGGTTCAAGCACTACGGCAACATGCGTCATCTCATCGACATTCGCGGGAGCCTGCACAAAGCCGAAATGAAACGCTTTTTCAAGCTCAATGGAGACATATTCCTGCGAACACTGTGCCTCTGCGCCGTATTTACCTTCATTCCTGCCATTTCGGCCAACATGGGTGACCTTACACTTGCCGCCAACACACTGATAATGCAATTGTTCACACTATTTTCGTACATTCTCGATGGATTTGCTTACGCAGGCGAATCGCTTGTAGGAAAATACATTGGTGCAAAAAAACGCGAACCACTGAAAAAAGCAATCAGATATTTAGTTTATTGGGGACTGATATTCACGGCATTATTTACAATAATATACTTTTTCTGGAGCGAAGACATATACTACATTCTCACTAGCGACAGCTATGTAGTTGGCGAAGCCATGAATTTCAACCGCTGGACACTGCTGATACCTCTATGCGGATTCTCGGCATTCCTTTTCGACGGCATTTACATTGGTGCAACCGCGGCAAAGTCAATGCGAAACATAATGTTCGTAGCCACATCGGTATTTTTTGCAGGATATTTCATTTTACAGCCAATTTTTGGCAACGACGGACTTTGGGTAGCCTTCCTCCTATTCCTTGTTTTCCGTGGCGGACTAATGTGGATAAGATACAGAAAAAATGTGATGGAACGATGCTGATTCAGCTGAAACCCAGAAACGCTGCAAACATTGAAAGTACAGACGCAAAATTTTGCGTCTCAACAAAAACGCCGCAGGCACTGAAACCAGAAACTTAGAAACTTATACACATTAAAAACTTGGTACTGTCGCGGCGCGCCACGACTCAACGATAAGCCTTAAACGTTGAACTTTAAACTAGAAAACCAGAAACGTGAAACAAGAAACGGCGAAGCCATTGAAACCTAAAAACAGAAATTTAAAACATAGAAACTTATATACATTAAAACTTGGTACTATCGCGGCACGCCACGACTCAACGAGAAACATTGAACTTTAAACATTGAACCCAGAAACGGCGAAGCCATTGAAACCAGAACCATAGAAACTTGAAACCAGAAACTTTGAACCTGGCAATAAATCAAATTATTATTGAAATAAAAGTAATCTTTTTTGAATTAAATACATATAATTTATTATTTTCGCGACATAAAAAACATGTAATTTCATTAATACATCATACAACTATGAGATTTTTTAATATTATAATGATAGTACTGACACTATCAATGCTGCCATCGAATTTATACCAGCCAAAGCACAACAGAATATCTCAAGATATTGAAAACGAAGAAGTAAAGAAAGCATACAACCTGCTTAATGATATACGAAAAGACCCGAAAGCATATAGCGAAATAGCAGGTGTTGATTTAAGTGGAATACAAGCACGTGATGCACTCGTCTGGAACGAGACATTGGCCAAAGTAGCACAGGCAAAAGCTGAAGACATGGCTAGACGTAACTATTTCGCCCACGTTGACCCTGATGGATATGGTACTAACTATAAGATAAATGCAGCAGGATACAAACTTCCCGATGATTGGTGTTCCCCAATAAGCAAAAATTACTTTGAAAGTATAGCTGCTGGAAACGAAAGCGGAGAAAAATCAATAATACAACTTATTTATGACAGTGGAAAAAACAATGACAATGCAGGGCATAGAAAACACCTTTTAGGCATTGATAACTTCTGGGGTAATTGCACCGACATTGGAATTGGTACAGCAACAGGAGGAACTTACAAGCACTATTGGTGCGTCATTATTGCAAAACACAATTTTTAGATTGTAATCTTCGCAAAAAAGATTTATCTTTGCGGTCGTCAATCAAGTTGGCTTAATTTTAATTTATTGTAATTCTTTTAATTAGACTGAAAATATATGGCAAGCAGAAGAAAAGAAATGTTTCCGAATGTTACCGATGCAGAATGGAACGACTGGAAATGGCAAGTGAGAAACAGAATCGAGACTCTCGAACAACTGAAAAAATATGTGAAGCTGACTCCAGAAGAGGAAGAAGGCGTTGCAAAGTCGCTAAAGACTCTCCGTATGGCTATCACTCCGTACTACCTGAGTCTCATTAACCCCGACGACCCGAACGATCCTGTCCGCAAGCAGGCTATCCCGACCGCCGCTGAACTTCACCAGTCGGCAGCCGATTTGCTCGACCCGCTTCACGAAGACGAAGATTCTCCAGTTCCGGGACTTACCCACCGCTATCCAGACAGAGTTCTGTTCCTAATCACCGACATGTGCTCGATGTACTGCCGCCACTGCACACGCCGCAGATTCGCAGGTCAGCACGACTGCCAGTCTCCATCGGAACGCATACAGGCAGCTATCGACTATGTTGCACGCACTCCGCAAGTTCGCGACGTCCTCCTTTCGGGTGGCGACGCTCTTATGGTCGATGACGCTATGCTCGAATCTATCATTCAGAGACTCAGAGCAATACCTCACGTAGAAATCATCCGTATCGGTTCGAGGACTCCAGTTGTATGCCCGCAGCGTATAACCGACAGCCTCTGCGAAATGTTGAAGAAGTACCACCCGATATGGTTAAATACCCACTTCAACCACCCGAACGAAGTTACCGAAGAATCGGCAGCAGCTTGCGCACGTCTTGCTAACGCTGGTGTTCCTCTGGGCAACCAGTCGGTATTGCTCCGTGGCATCAACGACAACGTTGATATCATGAAGAAGCTTGTTCACAAGCTCGTTATGATGAGAGTTCGTCCGTACTACATCTACCAGTGCGACCTCTCCATGGGTCTCGAACATTTCCGTACACCAGTTTCAAAGGGTATCGAAATCATCGAAGGTCTCCGTGGTCACACATCTGGATACGCAGTTCCTACATTCGTAGTTGACGCTCCAGGCGGTGGTGGAAAGATTCCTGTAATGCCTAACTACCTGATTTCGGAAAGCCCTACAAAGGTTATCCTCCGCAACTACGAAGGCGTTATCACAACCTACTCGCAGCCAACCGATTATGTTGACAACCAGACTCCTGCTAACGAGGAAACACAGATTAAGCCTGAAGGCGTTCTCCGTCTGATGAAGGGCGAACAGATGGCTCTCGAACCAAGCAACCTCGCTCGTAAGGAACGTCACACAAAGAAATAAATTAGAAATATGCTAGATTGAATAAAGGCGTGTTAATCACGCCTTTATTTTAAACACCAACGGATGCCCTTTGTCAGCGAAATACTGAAACACAAGTCACTGTCAATTGTCGGAATGGAAAAGAACACCGGCAAGACGGAGTGTCTTAATTATATTATAGGTAGACTACGCGACAGCGGCACAAGAATCGCCATAACCTCAATCGGCATCGACGGCGAAAGCGTCGACCAGGTGACAAGCACCCACAAGCCCGAAATCGAAATATATCCGGGAACAATGTTCATCACCTCCGAGAACCATTACCGCACACGCAAGATCACATCGGAAATACTGAACATCTCAAAGCAAAGCACATCGCTGGGAAGACTTGTAACCGCACGGGCGCAATCGCAAGGCAAACTGATATTCTCAGGACCTACCAGCACAATGTGGATTAAGGACATAATCGCCGAAATGCAAGGCTACGGCAGTCAGCTCACCATTATCGACGGAGCATTGTCGCGCAAGTCGTTAGGCTCGCCATCGGTTACCGAATGCATGATACTTTCGACAGGTGCCGCCGTCTCGCACGACTACAAGGAACTCACCCGCAAGACAAAGTTCGTCTATAGCTTAATTAACATCGAAGCATACGAATCGCCTGTAAACGAACAGCTTCTGCGCACCGAACGCGGCATCTGGGCAATCGACGAGAACAACGAAGTCCACGATCTTGGCATCGGCTCCACCCTATTGCTCGAAAACAAGAAGGACAAGCTTTTCGAGTGCGGCACCACCATTTTCGCCAGTGGTATCGTCACCGACAAGGTTTTGAATCTTCTGCGAATGCAAAAGGAAATTCAAAACACCACACTGATTGTCAAGGATTTCACAAGGATTTTCGTCACACCCGAATCGCTCTACTCCTACTTGTCGAAAGGGGGAAAAATCAAGGTTCTGCTACGCACAAAACTCATTGCCGTCTGCGTAAACCCCACCTCGCCCAGCGGTTACATATTAAATTCAGAAAGAATCACAGCAGAACTATCGGAAGCACTGAATATACCTGTGTATGATGTGTTTAAGGAGAAAACTAAGAATGTATAGCGGTCATTTTGCGACACAAAGCAATGCAACATTCTTCCTCAAAAAGAGCACAAATATTCAACAACCACTACACACATAATAATCAAAGACTTGAACCTCTCAACTTGGCAATTTGAGGCTATTTTACTTGGCAATTTAAGGCAAATTCGCTTGGCAATTTGAGGATTCAAAACCCATCCTTTGTTCAGTCCTTGAGACTACCTAACGGCACTACGACAACCCCATCAGTGCGCTTATATGCGCGATCGCCAACAGCGGTCAATATCATACGGAACGAAGGATTTTTCATTCGCGTCGTATCAATTTTGGATGCAAGCAGATTTAATGTTGCCGCACCTTCTTCTATCAAGTTTGCTCCACCAAGCTTTATCTCAATCAGACCATACTTCCCATTAGGAAGATGCACAACGGCATCACATTCAAGCCCGTTGCCATCGCGATAGTGATACACATTCCCGCCCAGAGCATCGGCATATACATGCAAGTCGCGGACACATAATGTCTCGAACAATAGTCCAAAAGTGTTCAGGTCGGCCATTAAGTCGGCTGGACCTATGCCCAAGGCAGCCACCGCCACCGATGGGTCAACAAAATAGCGGGTGTCGGCAGTTCTGATTGCAGTCTTGCTGCGCAGGTTTGGATTCCATGCCAGCACATCCTCTATTACAAATATCTTACGCAACGCACCCAAATACGACTCAATTGTAACATCACTCATTTCGGTAGCCTCGTTTGCCGCCAAATCGGCCTTGATGACAGAAATGCTGGCTTGCGTTCCCTGATGACGGGCATACGAACGCATAAGTCGGTGGGCACGCTCAAAATTGCGGTTAACGGAATCAACACGCGATATGTCGGAACGGATAATGGCCTGATAATACTCCGAAACTTGAGCCAAAGCAGCCTTCTCCGACTTCTTCTGCAACGACTTCGGCCAGCCTCCCCTGCTTACAAGAAACGCCATCTGCTCAAGCGTGATGTTACTGCTACCTTCCACCACCGAATCGTCCGAAAACAATTGCGACAAGCTGACATCGCCAGACGATTCTCCAGATTCCCACAGGCTCATCGGACGCATTGTTAGCCATCCGAAGCGACCAGCTCCCGAATGGTTGATTTTGCTAACATCGGCAGGAACAGCAGACCCCGTAAGCATAAAAAGTCCGTCTTCGCCACGATGGTCAACCTCGAAGCGAATTGCATCCCACAACTGCGGTGCCAGCTGCCACTCATCTATAAGACGCGGATTAGCACCCTTCAGCAACTGCCCGATATTGGTCTGAGCCATTTGCAGGTTCTGCTCCATATCCGAAGGCGCATCCATATACAACACACTTTCTGCCAATTGCTCCGCAGTGGTAGTTTTTCCACAAGCCTTTGGACCTTCAATAAGCACTGCACCTACAGCCTCAAGTTTGTCACGCAACAAAGCATCTGCAATTCTATTTTTATACTCTTTCACACCGATATTTTTTAACTCCGCAAAAATACACAAAATATTATAAACAAACAAATTAAAAAAAATATTTGGCAATTTGAGGCTATTTTACTTGGCAATCTGAGGCAATTTCACTTGGCAATTTGAGGATTAGAAAGCCGAATATTTTTTACAAAAAAACTCCACAAATCTTTTTTGACTTTAGAAAAGGTTAGAATTTTGTGACGGTTCAACAATGAATCGACATATTTGAAATAGGCTTTTACTTACGCTTTGTTTTAATGTTCTGAAACTTCGCAAATATCGCAGCCTACGAATCGCCAGTAAACGAACTACATCTGCGCACCGGACGCGGTATCTAGGCAATAGACGAAAACAACGAAGTCCACGACCTTTGCATCGATTCCACCCTATTTCAAGGTTCTGCTACGTAACGCCCAAGCGGTTACATGTTGAATTCAGAAAGAATCACTGCAGAACTATCCAAGCACTGAACATACATGTGTACTAAGTGTTTAAGAAGAAAATTAACAATGGACAATGGATAATTGATATTTAAACATCTTTGCCAATCCAAACCAAAACTATATTTTTGCGACAAAATAAATATCAATGAATAACGAATCACATAATATAAGCAACATTGAAACTTGGGGACAAGGATTGACATCTTTGAACCCTTGAACATTAAACCAGTACAGTCGTGGCGCGCCACGACGCAACAAGAAACGAGAAACTAAAAAAAACATAGAAACAATATAGTCGCGGCGCGCCACGACGCAACAAGAAACCCAGAAACGTGAAACATAGAAACCCAGAAACCCAGAAACTTAGAAACCCAGAAACTTAAAAACCTAGAAACTTAGAAACCTCCCTCCCATGCCCGAAACATTATCAATATCCCGCGGTGCAATCACCACCATCAAGTTCGATAACGAACCGACGATGAACGCCATGAGCCAGCTTTTCCTAAAGGAATTCCACGAAGCCGTTGAATCGGTACGCAACGACAAGGAATGCCGAGTGCTAATCATCCTTGGCACAGAAAAAGTTTTCTCCGCTGGTGGCAATCTGCATGAAATTTCTGGTGCCGACTACGAAAAGGCCGTCCTGATGGCAACCAACGCACACTACATATACGATGGACTGCTAAACCTTGAAATTCCTGTCATCGCTGCACTTGACGGCATAGTTTATGGTGGTGGACTGGAACTCGCACTGCGCTGCGACATCCGTTTCTGCACTCCCGAAACTCGCATGAAATTTCCCGAAGTCGATATGGGCATAATCCCCGGTGCTGGCGGAATCTCGTTCCTGTCGAAATACATCTCCCCTGCCAACATCGCATACTATGTGTATTCTTGCAAGCAAATTCCTGTGGACTACGCAAAGCAACATGGAATCGTGCAAGATGTTTTCCCTCGCAACGAACTGTATGCCAAGACAGAAGAATTTGCAAAACTGCTAGCAGCAAAGCCACGCGAAGCACTGCGTGCTGCAAAACATGAAATCACAGCCACAATGTCAAAACCATTGAGCGAAGCCTTACAAATTGAAATAAAAGAATTTGCATCAACATTACAGACCGATGGCAAAAGGATTATAAACGAGTGGTTCGAGAAGAAGCAGAAATAAGAGAATGTCTTATATTTGTCTGGTTGTCAGCTATTTTAACAGTCTTGTCAATTCAACAAACTCGTCAGGAGCAAGTTGTTCGGGACGAAGATTCCAAAAACTGTGCGTCATATCAGTATCAGCAGAAAGCATTGATTTCAGCGAATTGCGCAAAGTCTTGCGGCGCTGATTGAAAGCTGTCTTTACAACCATAAATAGTTTTTTCTCGTCAACATCTTCTATTGCAGAACGATAGCGAACAAAACGCACTACACCAGACTTCACCTTTGGCGGAGGAATGAAAACATGCTCGTGAACCGTAAACAAGTATTCACACCTATAATACAATTGCATCAGCACACTCAATATGCCATAAACCTTGCTGCCTTCCTTAGAAGCAATTCGCTCAGCAACCTCTTTCTGTATCATGCACACTATTTCCGAGACTTTTCCCCTGTTTTCCAATGCCTTGAAAAAAATCTGACTGGAAATATTGTAAGGAAAATTGCCAATAATGCACATTTGGGAATCGCAAAAAGCCGACAAATCCATCTTCAAAAAATCTGCTTCCAGAAGATTGAACTTCGAATTATCGAAGTTATCTTTAAGATAATCAACCGATTCGGTATCAATTTCAACCAAAGTAAGATTTGAAAAGTTGCGTTTTACAAGTTCACGTGTGAGGATTCCTGTTCCAGGACCAATTTCAAGTACGGGAAAATCAGATTCATTTTTCAATGCCTCAGCTATACGCGATGCAATACCCACATCGGTGAGGAAATGCTGTCCGAGATATTTTTTTGCTTTAACCATAGTACAAAAGTCGGAATAAAAAATGATATATTTGCAAAAATTTTCCAGCATGAATAAAAAACTGAAGACAGCCATAAAGATAACTTTGTTCATCGGCTTTGGCATAGGAATATTCTTGTTGGTTTACAAGGACTTTGACTTCAAAAACTTTGTTGACACATTGTCCGGTCTAAAATGGGGCTGGCTGATTCCAGCTGCACTTATCAGCCTGCTTAGCCACATTAGCCGAGCCCGCCGCTGGCAACTTATGCTCGAAACAACCGGCGAGAAGCCAAGATTTGTCAACTCATTCTTCGCCGTACTGAACGCATATTTCGCAAACCTTGCAATTCCAAGGCTCGGAGAAGTAACACGTTGCGCTCTCATTTCTCGTTACGAAAAACAGGATTTCTCCAAAGTGCTAGGAACTGTAGTCAGCGAAAGACTTCTCGACCTTATACTTGTCGCAATTCTTACAATAGTCGCATTTACAACACAAGCATACGTATTCAGCGATTTTGCAGCACAACACCCAGAAATAAAAGACAACCTAGCTCGAATATTTTCTCCGCTGACAATCACAATTCTTGCCGTTGCTGTAATTGCCGGACTGTACCTTCTCATTGTCATTGCAAAAGGGAAACTCAACAGATTCACGATTTGCCAGAAAATTTCAAAATTCATAAACGACTTCTGGACCGGCATTTTAAGCTTAAAGAAAACAAAACACAAACTCGGCATTATTTTTCATTCGTTCCTGATATGGATTCTTTATTTCCTGATGCTCTACTTCTGTTTCTTTGCATTCGACGAGCTAAGCGACCTAAACCTGCTTGCCGCACTAATGCTTTTCGTAGCAGGCAGTTTCGGGATGATTGTCCCCTCGCCCAACGGAATGGGATCCTACCATTTTATGATAATACAGACACTCATAATTTACGGAATCCCAAGCGAAACCGGAGCTTCTTTCGCTCTAGTGGCACATGGGCTTCAAACCTTGCTGATAATTGTATTCGGTTTGATTTCTACAGCACTTATACCTGTGGTTAACAAGGATAAATAATGAACAGCAAATCGAAACGGGCACTAAAAGTTACAGTCAAAGTACTCATAGTAGTACTGGCATACGCTTATGCCGGATACAAGATCGCCACATCGCCTGACATTGATGAACTTACAACCTACTTTTCACATATAGACATCACACTTGGACTAACTTTTGCTGCAATTCTGCTTCTTATGCCAATAAACTGGGCTATAGAGACATGGAAATGGAGAAATCTAGTGCACAGCATAGAACATAACCTAAGTTTTGGCAGAAGTATAAAAGCAGTAATGGCCGGTGTAACTATCGGAACAATAACGCCCAACAGAGCGGGAGAATTTGCTGGGAGAATACTTTTCGTAAGTCCAGAAAACAGAGCCAAAGCGTCATACCTGACCATATTTGGCGACACCGCACAAGCCTGCACAACACTAATATTTGGAATTGCAGGACTACTAATGATTGGCTCCTACGGAAACGCAACAATACCACACAATACACTCCTGATTGCAGGTACTATTTGCGGAATTGCAATAATTGCCCTGTACATAAAATTCGACAGCATAGTAAACGCATTGGGGAAAACCAAATTTGTACAGAACCGACTGAAAAAATATGTTCCGCAATGCAACATCGGATTAAGGCAAAAGATTTCTACATTAGCACTTAGCATGCTGAGATACATTACGTTTGGCACTCAGTTCTACCTGTCACTCAAGTTCTTCGGCATTGACATTTCGGCTTATAACGCATTTGCAGCAATATCGGCAACCTACATTTGCATATATATAATTCCAAGCATAGCAGCAGCCGAACTAGGCATAAGGACATCATTTGCAATAACTTTCATTGGCATTTTCACATATCAGGAAACGGCAATCGCACTTGCGTCTACCCTGACATATCTTATAAATGTAGTAACTCCAATTATCATTGGAGGAATTGTGATGATACGAAAAAAGGAGTAAAAAATTTAACTATTTCCTATTTTCTAATCTATCATAAGCTTTTCTTGCCTCCACATGTCCTTTATTAGCAGCAGCCTTATAAAAATTTCTAGCATCAGTGAGCGACTTGGCAACTCCTTGACCATTTTCATAACAAACTCCAAGCATATATGTAGCCTCTACCTGTTCCCTATCTGCTGCCTGCTTAAACCAAAACACAGCCTCTGTGTATGAAAGATCTACACCCGTACCTTTATAGTAGCAAAGACCAAGCTTGTATTGAGAGTCCTGATTTCCATTTTCGGCTGATTTCCTATACCACCTTGCTGCTTCAGATGGAGAAAGCTCAACCCCATCACCATTTTCATAACACAAGCCAAGCTCATATTGAGCTGCTGCATTCCCATGTTCTGCTGCCAATTGAAAACATTCCACAGCTTTGAAATATGACTGTATTACACTTTCCCCATTTTTATAACACATTCCAAGAGCATACTGAGCCTCTTCGACATAACGAAGTTTTATATCTGTATCATCAAAATATTTACCTGTGCCTTCATTAGCAACCTGATAATGAACCTTAACGAATCCACATTTAACTGCCAAACGATACATTTCTACAGCTTTTGTAAACGATTGTTCTACACCTTCTCCATAACAATAACAATTACCTAAATTGTAATAATAATATGCTCTGGCTTTATTATACCTCTGTTCTGCCGCTTCATTATACCACTTTGTCGCTTCCATGTATGATTGCTGTACCCCTAATCCCTTTGCATAGCAAAAGCCAAGTTCTGACTGAGCTTCAGCAAGCCCCTGTTCTGCAGCAAGCTTATACCATTTAACGGCTTCAATATATGACTGTTCAACTCCTTTCCCTTCATAATAGCAATTCCCAAGATTCAATTGAGATTCTGCATCTCCTTGTTCTGCAGCTTTAAGATACAACTTTGCTGCTTCTTCAAAGTTTTGTTCAACACCATGACCCGAATAATAGCACCATCCTAAGTTGTTTTGTGCATTAGCGTGTCTTTGTTCAGCAGCTTTTCGATACCATCTTACAGCTTCTTCATAGTTTTTTTCTCCACCGTGCCCCAAATAATAACACAATCCAAGATAATATTGAGCTTCAGCATCCCCCTGTTCTGCAGCACGATGAAGCCATTTTATAGCTTCGGAATAATTTTGGGAAACACCCTCACCATTTATATAACATAATCCTAACTGACATTGAGCCCTGGCGTAACCCTGTTCGGCAGCATATAGAAAACGCGTTACTGCTTCAGAAAAAGATTGTTCTACACCGAGACCCAAATAATAGCACGATCCAAGAAAATATTGAGCTCCAGCATATCCCTGATCTGCCGCACGACGATACCATTTCACAGCTTTGGAATAAGACTGCTCCACATCTTCCCCACTATAATATTTTTCTCCAAGAGAAAATTGTGCCTCAGCATCACCTTTTTTTGCTTGTTTTTTGAGTTCTTTTATCGACTGTCCGAATGCAGGAACAGTCAGCACAAATAGCGCCAAAAATAAAAATACCGCAAACAAAGCCTTTTTCATGTACAAAATACCAATACATCAGATATTGTGTTGCAAAAATAACTATTTTAGCCAATACTCCAATACTTTTGCTGAATTATATCTCAACAATCAAACGTCCAAATAAAATATGACGGAAATAACTACTTTTTCATACTTGATTTTCTAAAAAAAAATCGGCACTTTTTAAGTTACAAAGTTCAAAAAAATTGCAACAGTTTGATTGTAAAACGCTTATTAATGTTCAAAAATCTGTTAATAGAAATATGCACATTTTCTTCAGCGATGAATGTATATGAAATACCTTTGTAACACAAAAAACAAATAGTGTATTTTTATTCGAAATAGTTAATATTCAACAATTTAACAACATAGGTATAGGATATGTTATATAACGAAAACTTCATTGTAAAAAGAAACGGAAAAAGAGAATTGTTCTCCGTAGAAAAGATCAAGGCAGCCATATCGAAGGCATTTTTGTCGGTAGGCAGTTTCGCCACTCAAGAAATGCTTACTAACATCCTCAGCCGCGTAAACATCTACGACGGAATAAGCGTTGAGGAAATTCAAAATCAGGTGGAAATCGCTCTTATGGCCGAACGCTACTACAATGCTGCAAAATCATATATCCTATACCGCCAGAAACACCTTGAAGACCGCGAAGTCAAGGGCAAGCTCGACTTTCTTCTCGACTACTGCGAGGCCAAGAACGCTGCAACAGGAAGCAAGTTCGATGCTAACGCCAATGTAGAAAAGAAAAACATAGCTACACTAATAGGCGAACTTCCAAAACAGAACTTTATACGTCTCAACCGCAAGATGCTATGCGACAAAATTAAGGAAATGTACGGCAAGGAAACCGCCGACAAATACCTTAGCCTGCTTAACAAGCATTTCATCTACAAAAACGACGAAACCAGCATAGCCAACTATTGCGCAAGCATTACCATGTACCCATGGCTGCTGAACGGCACACAGATAATTGGCGGCAACTCTACAAAGCCAACAAACCTCAAGTCGTTCTGCGGTGGATTCATCAACTTGGTTTTCATAGTATCGAGCATGCTTAGCGGTGCTTGCGCTACTCCCGAATTCCTCATGTACATGAACTACTTCGTAGGCCTCGAATACGGACAGGATTACTACAAGCGTACCGACGAAGTTGTTGACCTTTCGCTCAAAAAACGTACAATCGACAAAGTAATAACCGACTGCTTCGAACAAATAGTATATTCTATAAACCAGCCAACAGGCGCTAGAAACTTCCAGTCGGTATTCTGGAACATTTCATACTACGACAAATACTATTTCCAAAGTCTTTTCGGTGATTTCCGTTTCCCGGATGGCTCACAGCCCGACTGGGATTCACTAAACTGGTTGCAGAAGAGATTCATGAAGTGGTTTAACAAGGAACGTACTAAGACCGTACTTACTTTCCCTGTAGAAACAATGGCACTTCTTTCGGAAGACGGCGATGTTCGCGACAAGGAATATGGAGACTTTACTGCCGAAATGTATTCGGAAGGACATTCGTTCTTCACCTACATTAGCGACAATGCCGATTCGCTCAGCAGCTGCTGCCGTCTCCGCAACGAAATCACCGACAACGAATTCAGCTACACTCTTGGTGCAGGAGGTGTTTCAACAGGTTCGAAGAGCGTACTTACCATCAACCTCAACCGTTGCATACAGTACGAAAAGAAAGAAAAACTACCATTCCTAAGCTACATCGAAGAAGTTGTTGACCTGATGCACAAAGTTCAGTGCGCATACAACGAAAACCTTAAGTATTTGCTTAACAAAGGTATGCTTCCTCTATTTGATGCAGGTTTTATAAACATAGGCAGACAGTACCTCACAATCGGTGTAAACGGACTTGTTGAATCAGCAGAATACCTTGGAATGGAAATCAGCGACAATGCCCAGTACCGCAACTACGTTAAGAGCGTACTCGGACTGATAGAGACTTACAACAAGAAATACCGCACAAAAGAACTTATGTTTAACTGCGAAATGATTCCTGCCGAGAATGTCGGTGTTAAGCACGCTAAATGGGATAAGGAAGACGGATATTTTGTTCCACGCGACTGCTACAACAGTTATTTCTTCATCGTAGAAGACAAAGAAATCAACACAATAGACAAATTCCGCTTGCACGGCAAGGAATATATCGAACATCTCACCGGAGGCTCGGCATTGCATGTCAATTTGGAAGAACACCTTACCAAGGCACAATACCGCCAGCTGCTGAAAATAGCCGCTATCGAAGGATGCAACTACTTTACATTCAACATTCCAAATACCGTATGCAACAAGTGCGGACACATCGACAAGCGCTACCTAAAAACTTGTCCAGAATGTGGCAGCACCGATATCGACTACCTCACAAGAATCATAGGATACATGAAGCGCGTCAGCAATTTCTCTGAAGCACGTCAGGAAGAAGCACACAGAAGATATTACGACAACAAGCTAAACGAAACCGAAAATGCTTAAGTACTACAACTACGACATTGTTTTTCAAGAAGTTCCCGATGAAGTGACATTGGCTGTAAACATCAGCAATTGTCCAAACCATTGTCCGGGATGCCATAGTCCTCACCTGTGCAAGGATATTGGCAAGCAACTTGACGAAGAAACCATATCGAACATGATTTCAAAATACAATAAATGTATTACATGCTTCTGCTTTATGGGCGGTGATGCCAATCAGGATGAAGTTATAAAAATGGCTGAATATGTCCACACTAAATTCAACAAAAAAGTTGCATGGTATTCAGGCAAGCAAACTTTTCCTAAAAACATAACCCCCTTCCAGTACCTTAAGCTCGGCCCATACAATCCTAAATACGGCGGACTGGACAAGAAGACTACAAACCAGCGAATGTACAAGATTAACAACAAAAAGCCAGTTGACATCACAAATAGATTCTGGAATAAAGTGATATAAAAAATGGCCGCTTAATTGCGGTCATTTTTTTGTCTTATTCGTATTCCATCAGTCAGTTATGCCTCATTTTGTCATCGGCAAAACATAACATAAATTACCATTTAATTTCTTCCCTATTTATCGGCATAGTCATGCACCTTGCACCACCGCCGCCACGAGGAAGTTCGCTGCCAGCAAAGGTTACGACAAACTTTTCGTAGTTGTGCATATCAACCGTGCCTTTGCAGACATCAGCAGCCTTAAGCACTGCAAAACCAGCCTTGTCTAGTGCCTCAATGGTCTTCCAGTTGCGCTCATAGCCGATAATCTTGCCTTCGCCCAAAGCGAAGAAATTTGCACCGCTATGCCACTGTTCGCGCTGCTGTGTCCATGCATCATCGCCACCACATACTACAGGATTCAGGTCGAAACCCAAATCGCGTGCACCTTGCAGGAAATCCGGCTTCTGGTGATATGTGATTTTTCCGTTATCTATCTCAATATGAGTGGTCTGCAAGTGCGAATACTTGGCATTCTTGCGGATTATAGGTTCAAACATCATGCAGCGGTCCTTGTCGAGGAAGGTGAAAACCATGTCGAGATGAATGAACGACTCGGGCGTTTCGGGCAATTCCTGAACAAGAATGTTGAACTTGGGCCTGCGAGCCTTGAAATATTCGGCAAGAAACTCAATACCTTTCTTGTTGGTTCTGATGCCATTACCAATGAACAAGGTATCGTCGCGAGCTATCAGCACATCGCCACCTTCGGTTCGCGCAGTAGGTTCCCATTCGCCAGCATTTATCGACTCGCAATCAAAATAGTTCTCAAAAATTGCACGGTAGATAATGTTTTCGCGCATGCGCACCTTGAACGACATTGTATTCATCAATAGCATATTGTACATTGATGATGCAGCATCGCGTGTAAAAAACAGATTGTACAAAGGCTTCAGGATATAGCGTTCTTCTTCGTACTTCTGCGGATCAACTCCTCTCCTATATTCAAAACCTTCAACAAGTTCGCGAGCCAAAGTCTTTTCATCGTGCGACAAGAGTTCATCGCAAAGAAAACCACAGTCGTCGAGACGGCAGGAAGTTTCCACGAGATTTTTCTTTACAGTCTCAATCTTAAGTACTTCGGCAAGTAAATCGACGACCTGATAAGTCTTAGTCCAACGCGAGAGCACGCCCTCGAAATTGGCATATTCGCCATCGACCAACTTTTTGTTTAAAATATCGCTGTACAATGCTTCGTGTGCATTTTCGGGAGTCATACGCTCAATCTCGATTCCCGGACGATGAAGCAGAACCGCATTGAGTTTTCCTATTTCAGAATAAAGTCTAACCTTGTTATCCATAAATTATTTTTTAGGTCACGGAAAACATAACCAAGATGTTGTCCGTCAAGCAGAAGCATCGATTTTAGGCGACTATTCCACTCGGTTGCAAAGATAAGACAATTTTCGGAATTTGGAAATTAGGGCGAAAAATATTTGTTAACCGTGCTACTTCTCCACCAGTTTATCCCACAATTTTTCATCCAACATTTCCTTGAACAGATATGTCATTCCCCTTGGGACTGTAATTGAGCGAAGTGAATCACATTCCGCAAAAACATCTTCACCAATTTCGGTTACGGAATATGGAATAATCACAGTTTCAAGCCCTGTACATCCCCAGAAAGCAGTCTTGCCTATCCTCGTCACAGAATTAGGAATAACGACAGACTTAAGCGACTTGCACTGCCAGAACATATTGTCGCTGATTTCGGTCAGAGAATATGGAAGCGACACCGATGTTAGTCCAAAGCAATCGTTAAAGGCATCATGTCCGATTTCTGTTACAGAATTGGGAATTACAAGCGAAGTAAGCCCTTCGCAGCAATAGAATGCCATTTCGCCAATTTTTGTAACAGAATCGGGAATATTTATCGACTTCAAGCCACTACATTTCATAAAGGCACCAATGGCTATTTCTGTCACAGAGTCGGGAATTACTGCATTTTCGCTACCTGCCAGAAGAATGTCGGTCTGCGTTTCGATTAAAGCGTTGCAGTTTTCGCGAGAGTCGTAATATGGATTATGGTCATCAACTACAATGGATTTCAGACCGCCACAGCCCATAAAAGCACCCTCACCGATTTCTTCCACATAACGTGAAATATTCAACGACAACAAGTTATTGCAATCATAAAAGGCTGACACTCCGATTCTTCTCAACGATTCAGGGAAATTCAAATTTCTCAACTCTCCGCATTTGGTAAATGCGCCATCGGCAATTTCGGTCAAATTGCCTAAAATTTTCACCTCAGTAAGACGATAGCATGTGCAAAAAGCGTTTTCGCCAATACTCTCCACAGAATCGGGAATATCAATTGTCGTAAGCCTATCGCAACCGCCGAAAGCGCCTACGGCAATCTTTGTAACACCTTCTGGTATAAACGAATTGACACAGCCTGCAATAAGTTCATTTGTTCGGGTTGCGATTATGGCGTTGCAGTTTTGGCGCGAGTCATATACAACATTATTCCGGTCAACCTCAATCGAATCCAGCATGCAACATTCATAAAAAGCTCCATTTCCGATTCTCATTACAGACGACGGGATAACAATAGATTTCAACCCATAACAAGCGTAAAATGCACATTCCCCTATCCTTCTGACTGAATCAGGTATAACGGCAGACTTCAAACCTTCGCAACAATAAAAAGCACCATCTTCAATTTCGTTAATGGAATTGAGAATAAAAGCATTTTTGCAACCGAAAAGAAGCTTGTTTGTCTTGGTCTCTATTATGGCATTGCAATTTTCGCGCGAGTCGTAAACGAGATTTGACTTGTCAACCTCGATGGAATTCAACTTTGTGCAATTCAGAAAAGCCTCAACGCCAATTCGTTCCACCGATGCGGGAATATATATCGACTTCAATTCATCGCAACCATTAAACGCACCTTCGCAGATTTCCGTCACAGAATTGGGAATAACCACAGACGAGATTACCGAATACGCAAATGCTCCCATTCCGATTGTTGTAATCGTATTCGGAATTTCAACGGAAACAATGTCAAAACTATCTGTAAAAGCGCCTTCACCAATCTCCGTAACGCCATCTTTCAAGACAATGACACCTTCGTTGCTTTCGTAGTCATAGTCGTTGCTGACAGAATTTTCGTCAATCCATTCAGATTCAACTATATAATGAGCCTTATAGCGGATGACGTTTGCGCCAGTAGGTTCATTTTTTCCGCCGAAATCACTAACAATCATTATTTCCCTTTTATAAAATCTTTACCATTAAATTCGTAAAAAGTTTCTTCCATACCACCCAACGACACTGTGAATCCATTATTATAGAAACCGCCAATCCAACAATCCTGCATAAAATATAGAACCTCACTACCACTTAATTTCACAAGTTTGTCCCAATCGAATGAAGGATTTTTGTCAATAAAATCTGATTCAAATGGAGGAAACGCATTCTTTAGACGAGTAAGAACCGAGCCATCAAACTTGAAAACAGCAAACACTTTGCGCCCCCAGTCCGATGCATCATTATACCATAGCACAATATATCCTCCAGCATCAAGCGGATAGCAGGCAAAAGTTTCGATCACAGTAGGTTCAAAATCTTCGTCAAAAAAGTCTTCTTCATCTTCGTCATTATCACTACTTGGACTTTGCTCACGAACCTTAGGATGATTCGCCCCATCGAGTTCGAGCGATGCTACCGAAGGACTTTTTTTGTCGATCAATGAAAGAGCCAACTCTTTATTATCTGTTACCACATCACAATACTCCGATTCAAGGTATTTCTTCCAAACCTTAATTACCACATCTTCACTTACGACTTCCTCAACTACACCATCATCGTTAAGAACCGTGACTTCATTTTGCTGCACTACTTCATAGTTTACCGAATCAACAACCTTATTGTCTTCATTTTTTTGAGGCTGTTTTTCTCCTTTGCACCCACAAACCGCTACAAAAAGGAAAAGAATAAAAAATATCGCTTTCATAAATACATTTTAGTTGGTTATTAATAATTGTATGATTAAAACTATGCAAACTTACATAAAAATTGTCGATTTATACGCCAGCACAACAAAGAATTTTCATTACTGACAATCAGACAATTGTAATTTTTCAATGAGAATAAGACACATAAAATTGAATTTACTGCATCAATTATTCTGCATGCCGAGCAAATATATATGCATTGAATCAGTTTTAAAAGGTTGTAATTGTTAAAAGTCCTCCAATATAAACAAATATCAAACAAACAGAAACCAGCAAAACTCAATGTACTATATGCTACATTTTCGATTCGCAAAAATCACTTTTTTGACTTTATTGAAAGACAAATAATACAGAACCTAAGCTACAATTATCTATTTTTTATCTGAATAGCCCACTTACATAACGATAAAACACTACAAATCAATAAATTAACAATATTACATTTTTTTTCATTTTTTTTATTGTAGTAAAAAAATTTTTTTCACTTTTACCGCATAATTTTAATGCATAAAACTTAACTGAAAAACAATGGCAACAACAAACAAACCCAGAGTAATCAAGGACTACGACAAACTTGATAAGGAAGTAAAGGATTTGATAAAGGAAACTTATCCACAAGGCTTTGCCGAAAAACTGATTCAGTATCCCAACAAGGATGGTCTTCTTGTTAGTGCACTGCCGTTTGAGACAGAGGACAAGATGTATCTAGTAAGAATAAACAACGACGAAATAAAGATTGTATATGCCGACATCGACGACGACGATGATGATGATATCAAAGACAATGAGTTAAGTGCAGACAAAATTGAAGGACTGGAAGAAGAAGCGTCCGACGACGATGATTTCGACGAAAAGTACGATGATGACAAAACATACGGTCCTGGAATTGAAGACGATGGCGAAGATGACGACGACGATGATGAGGACGAGGATTTGGATCTTGACGACGACGACTATGATGATCTGGATGATTTCGACGATGACTATGACGACGATGCAGAAATAAAAGAAACAAGCAATAAGAAAGGAAAAGCAAAAGCAACTGCTACTAAAGCATCTAAAGAGAAAACTGCTCCTGCAAAAGACAAGAAAAAAGTTACTAAGGAAAAGAAAGAAACTAAGTCGAAAGCAGCCAGCAGCACAAAAAAAGCCAAAACAACAAAGAAAAATTCTGATACTGAAACTAAAACAGAAAAGAAAAAGACAGTAAAAAAGTCTAAAAAAGAAAGTTAGTCAACTAACCGACAAGCACTTAGCTTTTGTAAAAATATTTTTGAAAAAATATTCAAAAAGTATTTTTCAATCAGAAAAAAAAAGAGTACTTTTGCGGTCTGAAATGGTGGATGTAGCTCAGCTGGTTAGAGTACCGGATTGTGGTTCCGAGGGTCGAGGGTTCGAATCCCTTCTTCCACCCCAAAAAGCGAACAATAGTTCGCTTTTTTTATTTACAAAAAAAGCGATTGAAAAATAATCAATCGCTATCATTCATTTACCACAAAAAATCAACAGATTAATTCTTTATGCACCGTACCGACATTGCACTACGGTAGTCGCTATTGTTACGATAGATAGCGAAATTGTTTATTCCAATGCTTCTAAAATAACTATAGCCTTCGCAATAATCTGTTGCTGTCCAAAAGTTTGTTTTCTCACCAAGATCGTGGAACTTTCTGTCAATACTAACATGTCCAGCCGGCAATGCCTTGAAACCTGATGTACCTGAAATATGATCCTTGAAATTCACTTTACCGCCAGATTTCCACAAGGCTGTATCACCAGCCAACAATGTTCCTTCTTTTTTGCCCCTATAGCCAATCTCATTAATGGTTTTGCCAGGCACACCCAATGTCTTTTCCAATTTTTTCCATTCTGAATCCTTTGGCAGATGCCAGCCACTCGGACAGGCTGTTTTCGCTGCTACCATGTTGTACAAAACACCGTAAGTGTTATATTCCTGAGTTTTCTTGGCTTCAGAAACGTCTGTCCCGTCATATCCGTATACGAAATATTTTGAATTGTAATAATCATCATCGTCAATACTACTTGGAGAGTTTACTTGTGGCAAATATCTCAAATTCTCAGCCATCCACACCTGCTTGCCAATAGTAACAACGCGATATGTATTCTTATCTCTATTGTCAACATAGGTTTCTTGTCCGAAACAATAAAAAAATGGCAAAGAGAATATTGCTACCAATATTACCACTTTCAAAACCTTTTCAACGCACAAAGACATATCAAATCAAAATTATCCAACTGCAAATATACGTATTCAATGTCAAGGACACAATTGGTCAAGACAATATTTATCAACATGGAATGAACTCTAAAAAGACTAATATACAGAGTTCATTGAAGTAGTTATTAACACTTTTCAAATCTTACGAAAGTCCCTAGCGGCAACCTTCGCCCCGCCTTGTCGGTAAAAAAGAACTCACCACAATCGGTTGTTGCAACTTTAAAATGCGACCTAACAATATTTTCAGAAATCAAAGCGGAAAGACCCATCGAATACATATTGAGGACAAAAAAAGATTTTTCATCTTTAAGTAATTGAGCCGAAAATGACACCAGCTCGTTTATCGAATCTTCAAGAATCCATTTCTCACCAGCCGGTCCACGTCCAAAGGCTGGCGGATCCATTATAATGCCATTGTACTTGTTGCCACGTCTCACTTCGCGTTTTACAAACTTCATTGCATCCTCAACAACCCAATGAATATCAGAGAGCTTACTCAAGGTCTGGTTTTCCGACGCCCAGTTTACAACCTGCTTTACCGAATCGACGTGATACACTTTGGCACCGGCTGCCCTTGCCGCTAGACTTGCTCCACCTGTATATGCAAACAAATTTAACACGTTGCAATCCGACGAACCAATACGGCATACATTATCGTAAATGAAATTCCAGTTGTCGGCTTGCTCGGGAAAAACACCTATATGCTTGAACGTATTAAACTTCAATGCAAATGACAAATTCATATTGTTGTACTTGTACGATATTGACCATCCGTCTGGCATAGCATTCCTACGCGACCATCTCCCCTTCTCACCATTAGAATTCTGAACATCAAGCACAAAACGTGCATCCGCCTGCTTCCACACTTCGGCAGACTGAGCCTTGTCCCATACAGCTTGCGGTTCTGGACGACAAATCACAAATTTCCCAAAACGTTCAAGCTTTTCAAAATTACCACTGTCAATAAGCTCGTAATCGCGCCAAAGCCCAGCATCGACCAATTGATATTTAGTTGCTTGTGCCATAAAAATGTTTTTGCAAAAGTAATCTGTTTTTATGGGTTATTAAACATCTTCGCATCATTTTTTATTTCATTGTCAATTATTTTTTCTAACTTTGTATTCAAGTTTCGCACCCATTCTCCGGCGACTAAATATAACCGGCCAATGCGTAGGTTAAGAGTAGCACAAACCTTTCTTAATTCACCGGAACTTTTTACGTTTAATTTTTTAACAATGACGACAATAACCAGCATAAAGAATCCGCTGATAAAGAAAATAATAGCGTATCAGTCGAAATCGAAGGAACGCAAAGCCGACAATATTGTGCTGATTGAAGGCAAAAAAGAAACAGAACTTGCAGTAAGCGCAAACATAAAATTCAAGAAAATACTTTTTTGTCCCGAAATTATAAGCGAAGCAGACGCAAGACTTCTAGCTGGCAAGCAATTCGACACAGCAGAAGTTTACGATGTCAGCGAAGAGGTTTTCTCTAAGATTTCGTACCGCGAAACCACTGGCGGACTATATATTATAGGTGAGATTGTAGAAAAGAAGCTTTCCGACCTGCCCATAAAAGACAATTCGCTGTTCATAATCCTCGAAGCAGTTGAAAAGCCCGGCAATCTCGGTGCAATATGCCGAATTGGTGATGCTGCAAAAGTTGACGGAATAATTATTTGTGACCCACACACTGACATATATAATCCAAATTCAATAAGATCGAGTCTCGGCTGCGTATTCAGCAACAATGTAGTAAGCACCGATTTCGAAAGTACTATAAACTGGCTAAGGAACAATAAAATAACGAGCTATGCCGCAGAACTTCGTGCTTCCGAATTCTACCACAAGTACGACTACCAAGGCAAGACTGCTCTCGTTTTCGGCACCGAAGCTACTGGACTTACCGAAAAATGGATACAAAATGCCGACCACAGAATAAAAATTCCGATGCTCGGAGCAATAGATTCGCTGAATGTTTCTACATCAGTTTCGGCAATGGTTTTCGAAGTTTTAAGACAACGTAACTTTTACATGAAGTAATTATGAGAAAAATAATATTTACAGTAATACTTGCCATTTCCATACTTAACGTTTGGGGACAGAGCGAACAATTCATCAATTTTAACCAGAAGCTAAAACAAAACTTCAACGACAAGGGATACAAACTAGCAAGCGAAACTATGGGCAAAATTGTAGATACGCTACCGCTTGTTTCTGACACTCTTATGCTTGAAGCTGACACTTACTACAACATTGTAGCTACATCCGACAACTGTTCGTTCTGCATAGTCAATTTATATTTTGTCGATTCAGAAAACAACATGTTTCCATTGGATTTTGAGGTTATAGAAAACTATGACGACAGATTTAACTATCGAATATACAAAACCTTATACAGGAAATACGATGTTGGCAGATTTGTATTGATGATAAAGTCGGACATTCCTTACGACATGGATCTGTTAGTGTACAAAAAAATGCTCCCATAAACAGCCAACTCGTTTCCTCAGTATCGTTTACAAACAAATATAACCACACAACCCATTGTGCTCAAGACAATAAGTTGTATGGTTAATATAACTTGATTCCCAATCGGAACCGGCCTATGAATTAATTCTTTTTGTTGAATTCCTCAACGACTAAATTTTTCTCTTCTTCAATTTCTTCTTCGGTAGCACAATCGCAATCGCTAATGATTTCCCTGATACGACCATCTTGAGCATCATTAATACCATGTTCAAGTTCTGCCTTCTTGAGGTCTTTTACCAGTCCGAGAACCTTATCCTTGTCGGTATCCTCGCAAGCTTTGTCAAGAGCTTCTATTTTTGCATCAATGCTTTTATCGTCATACATTGCAGCTGGATCTGTCTTTTCAGCTTCAGCATTTTCTGTATTCTGGTTCTTGCAAGAATAAACAATAAACAATAGCGCAATTGCGCATACAATAAACATAAAATTTTTCTTCATATCCTTATATTTTTATTTTTTGCGTGACAAAGATAGCAAATCTTTTATTACCTCGATCTTTTTTTGCCAATAATACTCTTATTTGCGAAGTATTTCGGTGCAGCAATTATCAGTATGACAGCCATTATTATAAGCACAAAGCCAAATGCAAGCGACAAGGTAAACGGTTCGTGAAATACTATGCACCCGAAAAATACAGCTGTAGCAGGCTCCAATGCCCCTAGAATGGCAGCTGGTGTTGAACCTATATTCCTTATTGACACCGCCAAGGCAATTAGAGATACTGTTGTTGGAACAAGTCCAAGTCCTGCAAGGCAAAGCCACGAAAAGCCATCGGGAACAGCCTGCAATTGCGTTCCGCAACCAAGACGGATGAAAAACAGCACAAAAGTACCGACAACTATTGCATAAAACGACAACTTCACCCCGTTCATCTCCTTCAATGCGGAACGGTTCACACCTATAATATAAATTGCGTATGTCAACGACGACAAAACTACAAACAAGATTCCCATAAGCGTTACCGATCCCGACTCGTCTCCTTTGTACAACAGCATCAATCCTCCAAACGATAGTGCAAGCGAAACTATTGTAAACCAGCGTATTCTCTCCTTGAAAAAGACAGCCATCAATATCGCAGTAAGTACAGGATACACAAAAAGTATCGTAGAGGCAATTCCTGCAGGCATCATACGGTAACTCTCGAACAGGAAAATAGACGATGAACAAAACAAAGAGCCCATTATCACAACTGCTACAAGTTCCTTTGCCTTCAGTCTAAAGTCAATTCTTTTCACAAGCATGAGCACGGCAAGAGCAACTGCCGCAATGGAATATCTGTAGAACAATATTGAGTCCACGCCTACACCGCGTTCCATGACCGGCAGCGAAAACAGCGGATTCACGCCGTAGCATATTGCCGACAGACATCCGCAAACATATCCTTTTACCCTATTGCCTTCAAGTTCAGACATTGCAAAAAAATTGACCGCAAAATTACAACTTTTATTATTTTTGCATCGTTCTCAAAATTCAAAAGTAAAATGAAAAGAATATTTTTTCTATTAGCATTAGTTTTAGCAGCAAGTTTCTGCTTCTCACAGTCTGTATTATGGAAAGTTACAGGCAAGAAAATCAAAAGTCCGTCATATCTGTACGGAACAATTCACATTCAGGACAAAAGAGTTTTCGCTTTCGACAACACAGTTACCGATGCCTTCAACTCATGCGATGCCTTTGCAATGGAAATCCTCATGGACGAAATCGATCCTAAGGAATCACAGGAAGCAACACTCATGAAGGACGGAAAAACCTTGAAGTCGATCATGTCGGAAGAAGACTACAAGTTGCTTGATAGCGCATTCACAGCTGCCACCGGTGCAAGCCTGATGCTTTACAACAAGATGAAACCATTTTTCATAAGTAGTGCAATGATGCAGGCAGGAATGCAACAGGACATGGAAACCGCTCTTGACCTCTACTTCCTGCAAAACGCCCGCAACGCAGGAAAGTCGTGCTACGGAGTTGAAAAATTCATGGACCAGATAAACGCAATTGACGCCATCAGCCTCGAAGACCAAGTAAAAATGCTCATGGACGGCATTAAGGACACTACATCCAACGGAAACAACAAGGAAGAAGAACAGTTTGCCGACCTTCTCGACGCATACCTTACTTTCAACTTGGACAAGGCTTTGGAAATGAGTTCGGATCCATCGCTACCAGCAGAATTCAATCAGGCTTTCCTAATCAACCGCAACACTGGCATGGCAAAGAACTTCCTGAAGATAGCAAAGAAACAATCGCTTTTCTGCGCTGTAGGTGCAGCACACTTGCCAGGCGAGCAAGGCGTCATCAACCATCTGCGCAAAGCTGGTCTAACTGTTGAACCTGTAGTTTTCAAGTGGAAAGAAGAATAAGATTTGTAAAATTTGTAATGATTTGATAGATTTTACTGCGTTGAGGGCAAAGCAATTCTCTCTGCAAGAGACTGAAAATAGATAATCAAGGACGGTGCAATGCCGTCCTTTGTTAATTTGGAGTGCCCTAAAGGGCAGAAATTTGACAAATAGGATTCAAATCAAACAAATAATATTTGTAAAATTTGTTAAATTTAACTTCATTGAGGGCTTCGCCGTTCTCGCGTAGCGACTAAAAAAATCAAGGACGGTACAAAGCCGTCCTTTGTTAATTTTGGAGTGCCCTAAAGGGCAGAAATCGCACAAATTTGTTCCAAATCAAACAGATAAGATTTGTAAAATTTGTGTCAATTTGTAAGATTTAACTTCGTTGAGGGCTTCGCCGTTCTCGCGTAGCGACTAAAAGAAATCAAGGACGGTCCAAAGCCATCCTTTGTTTGATTGTATGCATATAGTTTTTTGTGTATTTATTTTTGAGATGCTTATTCCTTGTTGAAAAAATACACGCCAAAATGAGGGTGAAATAAGAGAAAAAACATATTCTTTTTATTGCGTTTTTTATGAATATTTACATCTACTATAAATATTTTATATTTAATACATTACATTATTAAATTTAAATTCTATTCGGTAATTTGGCTGACTTTTGTTCGGTAATTTGGCTGTATTTTGTTCGGTAATTTGGCTGGATTTAAAAATGGACAGTGTCTTAATTTTTCAAGCATCCGAGAGGCACAACTATAACACCGTCTTCGCGGCGGTAAGCGTAGTTGCCGACACCTACTAGAACCATAAGGAATGATGGCTTTCGCATTCTGTCGGTGTCGATTTTGCTTTCAAGTTTTTTTAGTGTTGTAGCACCTTCTTCTATAAGGTTGTCGCCACCGAGCTTTATTTCTACGAGACCATATTTTCCATTGGCGAGGTGTACAACTGCATCGCATTCAAGCCCATTCTTGTCGCGGTAGTGATATACTTGTCCATCGAGGTAGTCGGCAAATACTCGCAGGTCGCGAACCGCCAATGTTTCGAATAGCAGTCCGAAGGTCTTTAGGTCATTGATTAAGTCCGATGGTCCAATCCTTAATGCTGCAGCCGCTATGCTGGGGTCAACGAAATATAAAGTGTCGGAAGTTCGCAAAGCGGTTTTGCTGCGCAGGTTTGGATTCCACGCCGGCATATTTTCAATTACGAAAATCTGTTTCAATGCCTTTATGTACGAGAAGATTGTGTCTTCGTTTAGCGAACTGTTTTCGTTGGCAATCATATCGTTATAGATGGTGCTAATCGACACTTGCGCCCCTTGGTGTCGGCTTAGGCTTCGCATCAGCAGTTTCACAAATTCAGGATTGCGCGTAATACCATCGGCTCGTGAGATGTCGGAATCGCTTCCGTTTGCTTTGCCTACAACACCTTCGTAAAATATTTTTGCCTGTTTTAGTGCAACTTTGTGGTTGTCGTTTAGGGCAGCAGTAGGCCATCCGCCACGGCACACGAGGTATGCAAGGTTTTCGATGTCAATTTCGTTGTGTTGGGTGAATTGTTCCGGCAGACTTTCAAATAGTTCGCCAAGACTTATTGTGCCGTTGCTTTCGCCCGATTCCCACAAAGTCATAGGTCGCATAAGCAGTGATGCAATGCGTCCTGTGCCGGTATGTATGATTTCGTCGCGAGAGGCAGGAACAGCCGAGCCTGTAATTATAAACTGGGCTTGCTTTTTTCTGTGGTCAACTTCGAACCTTATGGCATCCCATAGTTTGGGGACAACCTGCCATTCGTCAATTAGCCGTGGCGTTTCGCCTGCCAACAGGAATTTCGGACTGGTTTTCGCCAGTTGTATGTTGCGTTCGCCGTCTTCGGGGTCTGCCAGATACACGATGCTTTTGGCGGCTTGTTCCGCTGTTGTTGTTTTGCCGCACCACTTTGAACCTTCGACCAAAACGCAACCGCATGCTTCCAATAATTCGACCAATAAATAGTCTGCAATTCTACGCCTATAAATGTCCATAATTTTGTTGTAATTTTTTGACATTGCAAAATTACAATAATTATTTGATATTCAAATAATATTTTTAATTTTCTTAAAATCTGTTCGGCAATTTGGCTGTATTCTGTTCGGTAATTTGGCTGACTTTTGTCCGGTAATTTGGACGGATTCTGTTCGGTAATTTGGCTAAAAAATAAACAATTATTGCAAAGTATTGCGCAGCTACAATCATCAACCTTTAGCTAGCGCAAGCAAATCTTTAAATTGTCGATTTTTCAAACCTTGAAACGGCGTCAGCCATCTAACCTAGAAACAATTAGAAACGGCGAAGCCATTCAAACGGGCGTTAGCCCATTGAAACGCCGCAGGCATTGAACGGCGTACTTCGACTGAGCTCAGCACAAGTAGCCCTCAACGAAGTTAAACGGGCGAAGCCCAGTAATTTCTACGAGTTTTCGTATTCATAAAATGCACATTTGCCACTATGTTGAAAAAATGTTGAAATATTTTTGAAATCCCAGGCAACGAAATTGATGTTTTAGTTGTCATAGTGATGAAATAAGAACATTTTTTTTAATTAGTATAAATTTAATGATTTTAGTTATGAGAAGCTTTCTAATTACGGCAGTATGTATTTTTACATGCATTTATTCTTTTGCCCAGTTTGGCGGTGGCGCTGGTACCGAATCTGATCCTTACCGCATATATACAATATCGCACCTTGAAGAAATAGGTGATAGTCTAGACAATGGTAACTATCTGTACGATAGACATTTTCGTCTTATGAATGATATTGTTGACGATTCGCTTACAAATATGCTTGGAGGTAGTGATATTTACGACCAACATGGTTTTGGAGGCTGTTTTCACGGTGGCGGTCATACTGTGGCTTTGAATATAGAAGCAGACGAGGAACATAATGCAGCACTTTTTTATCATATTGGTTCAGTTGATGTTCATTTAATACCCGATGGTCGTGGATATGTAGATTCGCTTACGGTTGTTGGCAAATTATTCACATCTGGCTCAAATAGTTCTCATAAATCTTTTGCTGGAATTTGTATTGGTAATCGAGGAACTATATATCGATGTGTTTCAAAACTGCAGGTAGGCCATGTATTTGGCTTTGGTGGCATTGCTGGTGAAAATCGGGGCAATATAATTTCCTGTACAAACTACACCAATACATCTTATCCTACTGTTGGAGGAATATGTCTTATGGCTGTATCAAGTTCCAATATCGTAGATTGCGTTAATTATGGCAATTTTAAAATATACGGAGAAGCTACTGGTGGTATATGTGCTCGGGTTATGCCCAGTGAGCTTGATTCTACTTACATCAACATAATTGGTTGTACTAATTATGGCGAAATTTCATCTGGACAATTAGATGCAAGTTCAAGTATGCGAAATGTAGGAGGAATAATTGGTGAATGCAATATAGATGCGCGTATAATAAGCAAATGCCTGATAAAGAATTGTCAAAATTATGGAACGGTACATGCCGATTCTTCGATTTATGTTGGAGGTATTGTCGGCGGTGAGATAATAGGACCAGTTTTCATAGAAAATTGTGCTAATTATGGCGATGTAACAGGAATGTATAATGTTGGAGGAATAGCAGGTGAATATTTTGGAAACGATCCATTATGGGTTATTAATGAAGGATACACATATCCTACAGGGAGAATTATTAACTGTTTCAATTCCGGACACATCCAGGGCGAATCTGCAGTTGGCGGTATAGCAGGTTCGTTTGCTTCATATTGCGGTGATACTCTCGCACATTGCCTTAATATTGGAAAAGTTGAGGGGTCTGCAATATGCTCTGGAAATTACGACTACGAAGGTTGGGATTTGGGTGACAGCATTTTCTACGATTCCAATTACTACGATGCTCAAATGCTTGCCGATACTTCCGCCAACGAAGAAGGAATGTATGAATGGAGATTTACTTCGCAACTCACAGGAGACACACCCGAACTTCGCGCTATGCTCGGTGATGGTTGGAGTTATGCCGAAGGTCGCTACCCAATTCCGCTTGGTCTGGAAACCGATTCGCTTGCAATGCTTTTCGCCACACCTATTTATCTGTATGCTGAAAGTGAAGATGAATACGATGATGTGGATTTGGTTCAGCATCATTTTACAGTTGGCACAGAGAATGGCGTTTCTTGGGCATCGGGCAGTAGATTGTCAATTGTTGGCGAAAATGCTACAATTCTTGCATCAGGCAGCGAGAATATCACGGCAAGTCTGGCTGGCTATTCTTTTACGCGCAATTTAAATCTCATTAATCCTGTAGTTATTGAAGAACAAGGCTTTGACGATGTAAAAGTTTTTCCAAATCCAACATCTGACATTCTCAACATCACATCATCGGAAACAATTTCGGAAATCGAGATTGTAAATGTGATGGGTCAGGTTGTAAAGAGAATGGAAGTGAATGCAGATAATGTGGTTTGTGATGTAGAAGATTTGAGAAGCGGAGTGTATGTGGTACGCATCCGCACGGCTTCGGCTACGCTCAGCCAGCGGAGGTTTATAAAAGAATAAAGTGCCCTAAAGGGCAGAACGGCGAAGCCCTCAACGAAGTTAAATTTAACAAATTTGGTTCAAATCAAACAAATAAGATTTGTAAAATTTATTTTAATTTGTTGAATTTCTCTCCGCAGGAGACTAAAAAAACAACAATCAAGGACGGTCCAAAGCCATCCTTTGTTTTATTGTATGCATATAGTTTTGTGTATTGATTTTTGAGATGCTTATTCCTTGTTGAAAAAATACACGCCGTATAAATCTCAAACTCGCAAATAAGTTTTAATTTTGCGCAAAATTTTCCGAAAATGAAAGATTACAAGAGAATAACCATAACTTCCGCTTTGCCGTATGCAAACGGACCGGTTCATATTGGACATTTGGCTGGCGTTTATGTGCCTGCCGACATTTATGCTCGCTACAACCGCCTGAAACACCGCGATGTACTTTTCATCGGCGGTTCCGATGAACACGGCGTTCCAGTAACGCTGAAGGCTCGCAAGGAAGGCGTAACTCCGCAGGATATTGTGGATAGATACCATAAAATTATTAAGGAATCGTTTGAAGAATTTGGCATTTCGTTCGACATTTACGGTCGCACCAGTGCCGAAATCCACCACAAGACGGCTTCAGAGTTCTTCCTTTCGCTGTACAATAAGGGCGAATTTGTAGAAAAGACATCAATGCAGTTCTACGATGAGCAGGAGCAGCAGTTTCTTGCCGACCGCTATATTATGGGAACTTGCCCAAAGTGCGGTGCCGAGGATGCTTACGGCGACCAGTGCGAAAAGTGCGGTTCGTCGCTTAGCCCTACCGAACTGATAAATCCGCGTTCGATGATTAGCGGAAACGCTCCAGTAATGAAGGAAACCAAGCACTGGTATCTTCCACTTGACAAGTACGAGGATGAACTTCGCCACTGGATTCTAGAAGAGCATAAGGAATGGAAACCAAATGTTTATGGTCAGTGCAAGTCGTGGTTGGATTCTGGATTGTTTCCACGCGCCGTTACCCGCGATCTTAACTGGGGCGTGAAAGTTCCGCTGGAGGAAGGCAAGGACAAGGTTCTGTATGTGTGGTTCGATGCTCCGATCGGCTACATTTCAAATACCAAGATGCTGTATCCCAACGACTGGGAAAAATGGTGGAAGGACAAGGATACCAAGCTGGTACATTTCATCGGAAAGGACAATATTGTGTTCCATTGCATAATTTTCCCATCGATGCTACGTCACGAAGGGTCTTACATTTTGCCCGACAATGTTCCTGCAAACGAGTTCCTTAACCTCGAAGGCAACAAAATCAGTACATCTCGCAACTGGGCAGTATGGCTGCACGAATATCTGCGCGACTTCGAAGGCAAGCAGGATGTTTTGAGATATGTTCTCACCGCCAACGCTCCCGAAACCAAGGACAACGATTTCTCGTGGAAGGATTTCCAGACAAAGAACAACAGCGAACTTGTTGCCATTATGGGTAACTTCATCAACCGTGCAGTAGTCTTAACACACAAATATTTCGGTGGAAATGTTCCGCAACCAGCCGAGGATACCGACTACGAAAAGGAAATCCGTGCCGAGATTGCTCGCATTAAGGAAAGCCTTGAAAACAACATTGAAAACTACAAGTTCCGTGAGGCTTTGAAGGATGCAATGGCTGTAAGCCGTTTGGGTAACAAATACTTGGCCGACACCGAACCGTGGAAGCTTATAAAGACGGATGAAGCACGCACACGCACCATATTGTACTATTCGCTTCAGTTGTGCGCTTTGTCGGCAACTTTGGCTGAACCATTTTTGCCGTTCACAAGTGCCAAGTTGTTCAAGATGCTGAACTTTGAGCGTCCCGACTGGGAAAGCACGACAAAGGTTGACTTGATTCCTGTTGGACACAAGATTGGAGAGGCCGAACTGTTGTTTGAACGCATTGAGGATGCTGCCATTGATGCTCAGTTGCAGCGCCTTGAAAACATTAAGATTGAGAACGAAAAGAACAACTACAAGCCGCAGCCTGTTAAGGAAAATGTTGCTTTCGACGACTTCATGAAGGTTGATATTCGTGTTGGTACTGTGCTTGAGTGCTTCAAGGTTCCGAAGGCTGACAAGCTGTTGCAGTTCAAGATTGATGACGGCATGGGTGGAAGGACGATTGTCAGCGGTATTGCAAAATACTACACCGAACCCGAAAAACTTGTTGGTACTCAGGTTTGTTTCATTGCTAACTTTGAGCCACGCAAGTTGAAGGGGGTAGTTTCGGAAGGTATGATTCTCTCTGCCGAGGATGCCGATGGCCGTTTGGTTCTCTTGCAACCGAAAGACTTGGTAAAGTGCGGTGTTAGGGTAGGATAGTTCAATTGATAATTTACAATGGACAATTAGCTTCGCTGAGCTAAAGGTTGATAATTTTTATTGTAGCAGACGTTGCGAGCAATGTCCGCTACAATAAAAAACATAGCAAAAAAAGATTTTGATTCTTTGTAACGTGCTTATATATAACATGTTATATTGCACAAAAAAATATGTAAAAAAATAATTAATAGAAATAATAAATATCATTGTTATTCGTTATAATAACGAACAAAACAAAAAGCCTATGATGGATATTTACATGTATTTTTATTCAATTAACTATAGTACGAATGCAAAGGATGAAGAGTATTTGCTTGATTGCAATGAAATTATAGAAATGGATAACTCTTTAAATTTTCTGCCAAACGTTAGTCCAAGCGATAGCGTAGTTAATAAAATATTGGAACTTGTGTAAGTTGAATGATGGGAATGTTCCAGTTGTGAAGATGGTGAAGTTTCACCATTCTTCTCTTCTTTGTATGAAATATTGTAATGTTATATCAACAATATGTGAGTGTAAGTTGTTGATTTTTAATATGTAAATTTTATTTGTTGTACTTGTGTACAATAAGCACTTTTTGTGTAAGTTTGCACTTTTATATCAACTATTTCGATATAGCAAAATGGATATTGTTCTTATTGGATACGGAAAGATGGGAAAGGAGATTGAGCGTGTTGCACTGGAACGCGGACACCGTATCTCCGAAATTTTTGACATCGACCGCGACATTCGTTCCTGCGGTGATATTGCTTCGCTAGGTGATGTGGCGGTAGAATTTTCGACGCCAAAGACGGCGGAACAGAATGTTATGGCTTGCGTGAAAGGTGGTCTGCGTGTGGTGTCGGGTACTACCGGCTGGTCTTTCGATGCCAACGTGATGGACAAGTTGTGCCGCGAAAATTCGTCGGCGTTCTTCTATTCGTCTAACTACAGCATCGGAATGAACATATTTATGGCTGTAAACCGTATGCTGGCCCAGAAACTTGCTGCTTATCCGCAGTATTCGGCTCGTATCGAGGAAACTCACCATATCCACAAACTTGATAAGCCAAGCGGTACTGCCATAACACTTGCCAATGGCATCATCGAAAACAATCCGCGTTATTCGGATTGGAAACTTGATGAGGGAGCGGACAATATTCTCGAAATAAAATCGTTTAGGGAAGGAGAGGTTTTCGGTGACCATAGCGTGCTGTGGTCTAGCGACTTCGACGACATTACAATAACACATTCGGCAAAAAGCCGCCGTGGACTGGCAAATGGAGCCGTTCTAGCTGCCGAGTTCCTTGCAGGGAAATGCGGTATGTTTACAATGAATGATTTACTTGGATTATAAGAAATATGCTATTCAAAAAGAAAAACGAAACAGAAAATGTGGCTGTCAACAAGCCAAACAATGAGCCGAAAAAAGGTTGGACTTTAAAACTCGGTAAGTGCGAGAAATTTATCGAGATGCCTTCGCGTCGTAATTGGATTTGGTTTGCATGTTGGACAATCTTCTACATAGGCTGGGTGATTTGGCTAGGAAACTACTGGTTTTTGCTCGGCGAACTGCTGATAATAGATATATACATCACAAAGTTCGTACGCTGGGCATTCTGGAAGCCGAAGAATCCCGAAAACTGCTCGAAAGTTAAACGCAAAACTTTGGAATGGGTTGACGCACTGATCTTTGCAGTGATTGCCGCTTCGTTCATCAGGATTTTCTTCTTCGAGGCCTTTACAATTCCAACCTCGTCGATGGAAAAGACCTTGCAGGTGGGCGACTACCTATTCGTCAGCAAGACGGCATACGGACCGCGCGTGCCGATGACACCAATTTCGTTCCCGTTTGTACACCACACTCTGCCTTTTACGCAGAGTACGCCTTCGTATGTGACTTGGATTCAGAACGAATACCGCCGTATGACTGGTTGGGGCGACATCAAGCGCGACGATATGGTTGTGTTCAACTATCCGACCGGCGATACCGTGGTTCTGCAAATTCCTGCGCAGGACTACTACGACATTGTTCGCATAACACAGTACCGTATGGCAGATTTCGACCGCCAGTACTCAACGATGATGAACAAGAAAATCGTTGTCGGAAATGTTTCGCAGAAAACCACCGACTATTACATGAATCTTGCTTATTCTCTGTTTAATCCTATGACGAATGTGGCGCATACTCCCGATTTTGTTAACGAAGCATCTGCTAAGTTGCGCGAAAATGAGACTAATTTGTCAAAGGAAAATCCTGCAATTTCCGATATGGACAAGTACTATCGTCTTGCACGTCAGATTGTTTGGGATATGTACGACATCACCGTGCGCCCAGTGGACAAGCGCGAAAACTACATAAAGCGTTGCGTGGCAATTGCTGGCGATACTTTGGAAGTACGTGACGGTGAAGTGTTTGTTAACGGAAAGCCGCAGAAGGAAATTCCAACCAAGCAGTTCAACTACCGTTTGACAATAAACACTGCCAATATTCCAGAAAAGGTGTTGCGTAAGAATGAGATTAACGGTTCTGACATCTACGACTTGCATACCGACAGTGCAAACTACAAGATTGTGCCGTTGACAGCCGAGAATTATGAGAAGTTCAAGACAATGTCGTTTGTGCAAACCATTGAGAAAAATACCGTGGCAAAGGGCTTTACTGGTGACGATAGTTTCCGTATTTTCCCGCACAACGAGAAGTTCCCGTGGAATGTCGATTGGTTTGGACCGCTTTACATCCCGAAGGCTGGCGACAAGATTCAACTTACCGAGGAAAACCTTATCCTTTATGGTCGCGTAATCGGTTATTACGAGGGAAATACACTTGAAGTAAAAGACGGCAAGGCTTATATAAATGGTCAGTCCGCAACCGAATACACCTTCAAGATGAACTACTACTGGATGATGGGTGACAACCGCCACAATTCTGCCGACTCGCGCTACTGGGGCTTTGTTCCCGAAGACCATATCGTTGGCAAGGCTTGGCTCATCTGGTTGTCAATGGATAAGGAGTACGGAGGAATCCGCTGGAGCAGAATAGGAAAGATTGTTCACAATGAAGATTAAAAAGATTTTAATAGCAATATTTATCATCGCAATACTTGCAGGAGGCATTGCTTTCTGGATGATGTTTGGCTTCTACAGTGTGAAGTGTGCCGATGGCGAATCGAGCGTTTTTGTCCGCAAGACAAGTTCGATAGAAATTGGCGATGTTGTTGCCTACAGGTATCCGCTCGAATTTGACAGTAAACTTTCTTCTCGCGACGTGTATGTTTCAAAGGTTGTAGGCATTCCAGGCGACATTGTTCTTATCGACGATGGTATTTTGTACCGAAACAACAAGGAAGTCACTGAAGATTATACAACTTATGGTATGTATCGTGCTTCGGTCGATTCTGTTAAGGTCGATTTTGTGGCTATCCTTTCAAAATACGATGTTCGTATAGGCGATGTTCTTAACGATGGCAAGGCCTGTGAATTTGTTTGTTCCGAGGCTGAATTTGAAAAGATTAAGGCAGCAGAGAAAGATTTTTCCGCTTGCCGCAAGATAATCGACCGTGACGACTGGAAGGATGTGGATATTTTCCCATCGAGTGCCTTCTTTGCGTGGAACAAGGACAATTTCGGTCCGATGTATATGCCGAAGTCAGGCGATACGCTGAACCTTCATCCTCGCATTGCACCTATATATAAAAATATCATCACGCTTTTTGAGGGCAACGATTTTCAGTCCGACGTTTACCATGTTCGCATAAACCAGCAGGAAGTGAGCGAGTTTGTGACGAAGAAGGACTACTATTTCATTCTTAACGACGACCGCACCGACAAGCACGATTCGCGTATGTACGGTCCGATTCCTGCGGAATATATCATTGGAAAGGTTATACGATAAATGACTACTCTGCTTTCAACGGCTTTCTTTCCCAATATCCAGTATATGAGTAAGTTTCTTGCTGGAAAAGTCGTGATTGAAAAGTTCGAAACCTATCCTAAGCAGACTTATCGCAACCGATGCAACATTCTGAGTGCCAATGGAGTTTTGCCGTTATCGGTGCCAGTGCAGAAGAATTATCACACATTGACCAAGGACATCCGCATAGACTATTCCGAAATGTGGCAGCGCAACCACCTTATAGCCTTGAAGTCGGCATACAAGAATTCGGCGTTCTACGATTATTATTTCTACAAGTTTGAGCGATTTTTCGAAAAAAAGGAGACTTTTCTTATCGATTTGAACGAAAATGTGTTGCAGTCACTTTTCTCTGTGCTTAAAATTGACGCGGATTATTCATACACAACTGATTACATTTTCGATTCGACAGGTTTTGCCGATTTTCGCGAAAGCATAAGTCCAAAAACGTCAAAGAATCGTCCCGACAATACGTTTATATCCAAACCTTACACGCAGGTCTTTTGCGACAGATTTGAGTTTGTGCCAAATCTAAGTATTCTGGATTTGATTTTCAATGTAGGACCGGAAAGTAAGGATTTGTTGGCGAGTGGGTCGGGGGATGAGTAATATTGTTTTACATTGTTTTGGGATAGTTCACGGTTCTTTCATAAAAACTGCTCCCTGAGCTTCGTAAGCTGCAACGCATTGTGGTGCATTGCGATGTGCTGAGCTAAGCCGAAGAAAGCGAAGTCAATCCAGCAGAGTCTTTTAATATTATACTCAACATCAACATTGTCCGAATGAAAGAGCCGTGTGTAAACAGTATGTTGTTCTTATCTTTTGTTTTTGAAAATATGTTGTTGCCAACAAAATATTTTCAATGAAACTGGTCGCTAATGTACCAAATTTGGTACATTAGCGACCAGTTTCATTTGTAAAAAATAGATATTTGTTTGTTTTATTTTATTGATAGTTAGAAATTTGTAAAATTTGCTGTGTTATAAAAATAACTGTTCAAGTGATACTTCTTTTTGTATTCCTTCGGAATGTTCGTTTCGTTCGATTCCTTTTGCGGTAATCATTGTAACAACAATGTTTTTGTCGGTTTCGGTAGCTTCGATGAATGTTGATACTTTGCGTTCTATTTCTTCTTCGTCCTGCGTTGTCATGCTATATGGCTTGTTGTAGAATTTCATTTCGCAGATGTTGATGGTTTGGTCAGAACGGTCGATTAGCAGGTCTATTTGAGCCGAATGGTTTACGCCTTTTCCAACCCAAGAGAAAACATTGGCGGTTATTCCTGAAATGCCCAGTGCGGACTTTATTTGTTCTACGTGGTTAAGGCAAAGCATTTCGAACGACAGTCCGCTCCATGTGCTGTATGTGTGAGATTTTTGGATGTTTGACCAGTAGTTTGGTGCTTGAACATCAGGTTTTTGCATTATTTGGAAGTAAAAAAGAGTGAATGGGTCAACAAGTTGGAACATAGTGCCGGAACTTTGTCGCGAATTTGTCGGTTTGCGTCTTGTTTTGGCTTTGATAGTCAAAAAGGGTTCGTAACTTCTTATGAACCCGCAGTTTTCAAGTTCGGTTAGCAACATTGATAATTTTCCGTTGTCGGGCAGTTGTGTTGCCTGTACAATTTCGCTTCTTGTCAATCCTTTGCCTTTTTCCGATAGTGCCGTCACAATTTTGATGTGACCGGTTGCGTTCTTGTAAAGTGAACTGTAGAGGTTCTGAAATTCGTCGCGCAGTTCGCCGTCTTCGGCAAAAAGAAGTCGGTCGATGTTCTGGGCAATGCTTTCGCCCTTATTCATCTTCGACATATAGAAAGGTACGCCGCCCAATACCATATAACATTCGGCTATCTGCTTGGTTGACAAGCGGAATCCGTGCGCTTTGAAATACATCTGACACTCCTTGAGCGTGAAAGGTTTGAGTGGGATTTTGTGTGTTACGCGATTATGAAGTCCGCCGCGGTTTTTGATAAGGTTGTTGATAATCCACGAGGTTGCACTACCGCACACGATGAGTTTTATGTCGTCGCGCCACGAAGCCCACGAGTTCCAGAAATGTTCCAGTCCGCTGATGAAGTTGGAGCGAGGAGTGTCCATCCACGGCATTTCGTCAATAAACACTATTTTTTTGCCTTTTGGCAGCGATTCCAAGTAGTTTTCCAATGCAACAAAAGCGTCAAACCATGTTTTTGCAGATTTGACATCGGGACGTTTTTTCCGAATGCTGCTCATAAAGTTATCAAGTTGCTGTTGCATGCTGACATTGTTCATACCAGCGACATAAAATGCGTATTTGTCGCGTATAACCTGTTGAATTAGAAATGTTTTGCCAACACGCCTACGTCCATATACGGCAATGAACTCTGATTGTTCGGAGTTGATGTATTCCTTTAGTTGCTGCTGTTCTTTTTCGCGACCTATAAATAGTTTCATGGTAATTTTTTGATGAAAATTTGTCTGTTTGTTTTTCCGGCAAAGTTACTTTATATTTTCACTATACCAACAAAATTTTTCAACGAAATCGGTCGCTAATGTATATAATTTGGTACATTAGCGACCAGTTCCATTGCTTGAAAATGCAAAGTTTTAGTGGTTATGTTATTGAAAATAAATGTTTTATAAAAATGTGAATTGCCTGGGAATTGTAGATAATTTGTCAATGGATACCGCTACTATGAAACAGCATTGGCGCCTGATTCTTGTACAATCGTGCCATGGCGTGATTCTACAACTTAGAAATCTTACATTCCTTTCCTTCTCAGCGTAATGTATGTAAATGGTGGTTCTCCGTCAAGATGTTCTTCTGTTTCAATGGTTTCCCATTCGTCCATGTTGAGAGTAGGGAAGAAGGTGTCGGCTTCGTAACTGCGATGTACGCGCGTGAGGTAAATCTTGGTCGTGCAGGGCAGAAACTGCCTGTAAACCGATTCTCCGCCGATGATGAACACTTCGTCGCTGTCGCATAGGGTAAGTGCCTGTTCGATGTTTTTGGCTGTGTCGGCACCTTCGAAAATGCTGTCGCCACTGGTGAGAATTATGTTCTTGCGGTCGGGTAGGGGGCGCTTGGGGAATGAAAGATAGGTTTTGCGTCCCATTATTATGGAATGCCCTGTTGTTATCGCCTTGAAACGCTTGAGGTCGCCGCTTATGTGCCACAGCAGGTTGTTGTCCTTGCCGATGGCTCCGTTTTCGGCAACTGCCACTATCATTGTTATCTGCTTGTCTGTCATACCGATACTTCTGCTTTAATGTGTGGATATGGATTGTAGTCAACCAGTTCGAAATCTTCGTACTTGAACGAGAAAATGTCCTTCACATCGGGATTTATCTTCATCTTTGGCAACGGTCGCGGTGTGCGTTCGAGCTGGGTGTGAACCTGTTCGAGATGGTTGAGATAAATATGAGCATCGCCGAAAGTATGGATGAATTCTCCGTACTGGTATCCGCAAACCTGTGCCAACATCATGGTTAGCAATGCGTAGGATGCAATGTTGAATGGCACTCCGAGGAAAAGGTCGGCACTGCGCTGGTAAAGCTGGCACGAAAGTTTTCCCTCGGCAACATAGAACTGGAACAAGGCGTGGCAAGGTGGCAAAGCCATATTGTCGATGTCGGCGACATTCCATGCGCTAACGATGTGGCGGCGCGAGTCTGGATTTTCCTTCAGCGACTTTACAAGGTTCGAAATCTGGTCGATGGTCTGTCCGTCGGGAGTTTTCCACGAGCGCCACTGGTAGCCATACACATGGCCGAGGTCGCCGTTTTCGTCGGCCCATTCGTCCCAGATGCGTACTCCGTTGTCGTTCAGGTACTTTATGTTGGTGTCGCCAGCCAAGAACCACAGCAGTTCGTGGATTATCGACTTCAAATGCAACTTCTTGGTTGTGAGGCAGGGAAAACCGTCCTGCAGGTTGAAGCGCATCTGGTGTCCAAACACGCTTATTGTGCCGGTTCCAGTGCGGTCGCTCTTGCGTACGCCTTCGTCGAGTACGCGCTGTAGTAGGTCGAGATATTGTTTCATCAGTTGAACAGTTTTTTCTTCTTTCCGTGTGTATGTGGTTTGTGGTGGGGCTTTTCGTCGATGTCATCGAAGTCGTTGAAATCATCATCAAATTCTTCTTCCATATCGTCGTCAAAGTCTTCGTTAATGGGATGAGACATCGATATCAGCGGAAGATATGCTTGGTCTTCCTCGTCCCAGACAATGTCGATATGCTGTACTGTAGCGTTTTCAATGTACATTCTGACAGCCATTTCCTTTTCTTTTTTCGTTGCCCCTAAATCCAATGAAACCTGCTTGAATTGGTCGTACACTATCTTGACCATCTTTTTGTAATCGGCCTCGGACAGCAAAATCCTGCTGTCGTAGTCGGGTATCATAGGAAAATCAACCTTTATGGCGTTTTCGGGACCGATGTATGTCAATAAAACTTTCATATTGTTATTTTGTCTCTCTTTCGTGTTTGTACTTGAAGCAAATTGCGAACAACAGTGCAACTATAAGTGCGTATGCAGCAAAGATATACCAGCTTGTCTGCCAGCCTTGCCAAACATTCATTGCACCTTCCTGCGAATATACAAAGTGGTTTACAACAGCTTGTGCTGCCAAAGTTCCGATTGTTGCACCTATTCCGTTGGTCATCAGGAAGAAAAGTCCCTGAGCGGATGAGCGGATAGACGTGTCGGTTTCCTTATCGACAAAGAGCGAACCGCTGATGTTGAAGAAGTCAAATGCCACACCGTAAACTATGCACGACAGGATGAACATCCAAACTCCCGAACCCGGGTTGCCAAGTCCGAACAGACCGAAACGAAGCACCCAAGCGAACATTGCAATTAGCATTACCTTCTTGATGCCGAAACGCTTGAGGAAGAAGGGGATTAGCAGTATGCACAAGGTTTCGGAAACTTGTGACAGCGAAATAAGTATGTTTGCGTGCTGAACGCCGAAAGTGTCGGCATATTCACTGATTCCTTCGAAGCTTGTGAGGAAGGGATTTGCGAATCCATTGGTTATCTGCAACGAAACGCCAAGTAGCATCGAGAATATGAAAAACAAGGCCATCTTGCTTTGCTTGAACAGTTTGAAGGCACTGAATCCAAGTTTGTCTAAAAGAGTTTCGTTGGTCCCTAATTTTTTCAGTTCTTTCTTTGTCGGGCAGTGCGGCAATGTGAACGAGTAGATGGCGAGGACAATTCCAATTCCGCCACTTACAACGAACTGGGCTGCAGTAGGTTGGAATCCGAGTAGGTCAACAATCCACATTGTGCAGATGAAACCGATAGTTCCGAAAATCCTAATTGGCGGAAATTCCTTGACAGTATCGAGGTGTGCCTTTTCCAATGCATTGTAAGCCACTGAGTTCGATAGTGCAAGTGTCGGCATATAGAATGCAACTGCAACGGTATATATTGAGAATAGGGTACCGAACTCCACAGCATCGCCGGCCATAAGTCCGTACAGACCTGCGCAAAGCATTGCAATGCCTGAAATGCCGTGGCAAAGCCCGAGGGTTTTCTGTGCAGGTAGTTTTGTGTCGGCGATTATGCCCATTAGAGCAGGCATAAAAATTGACACAATGCCCTGTATCGAGTAGAAAATTCCAATTTTTCCTGCCATTCCGTGCGAGAACAGGTAGGTTCCCATGCAGGTTAGGTATGCTCCCCAGATTGCGAACTGGAGAAAATTCATCACGATAAGTCTGAATTTGATTCCGCTGTTATTCATTTTTATCCTTTTTGTTTCTTGAATTAATTTCGTCCCTGATGATTGATGCGTATTCGTAGTCTTCTTCGTCTATCGCGTTTTGCATCAGTTGGTTGAGCGCGTCCAAGTCGGCTTCCTTGAGGTTGAAGCAGTAGCGTTCGGAGTTGAGGTATTTCTCGTCTTCGGCGAGTATTACGCCAGCCTTATCGACTACTTCGGATGTGGTGAAAATGGGGCAGTTGAAGATTAGCGAAACTGCGATTGCATCAGAAGTTTTTGCTTCAACAAATTCTTGTTGCTCGCCACGGCTGAAGAAAATGCGCGAGTAGAAGATGCCTTCCTCGAACTTGTATATTAGCACTTCCTCGGCGGTTATGTCGAACTTCCGCATCGAAATGGAGAACACTTCGTGGATTAGCGGACGCGGCGTGTCCATGCTTGTGATTTTCTTTGCTATGGATTGCGCTTCGGTGGCATCGATGACTACGGGGATGCGCTTTTTGCTGTGTGCAACCGAAAGTACAACAACGTATGCGCCAGTCATGTTGTTGCTGTCGGCAAGTCCGTTAACCGTCAATTTTATTTGTTCCATAGCGATGGCAAAAGTAATAATAATTTACGATTTACGAAGTACGATTTGTGGATTTGAAGATTTGATGATTTGAAGATTTGAGGATTTGATGGCAGACACAGTTTGAATGGCTTTGCCGTTTCTGCCACTTGTGGTACTAAATAAAAAGGAGTCGCTTCGTGAGAACGGTGAAGCCTATATGTAATTAAATTGAACAATTCTAAATCTTGGTTAATCGTTTCGATTATATTAACAAATTTATAACATACCCTTATGACACAAACTGCTTTCCTTTGATTACATTTGTGGAAACATTTTAAACTTACGATTATGAAAGCATTAAGAACTATACGGATTGTTGCTGTTATGTTCGCTATATGCGGATTGGCAGCATTGGTTTCTTGCAACAAGGTCAAGAACGAATGTAAGGAATACAGCATTGAGTGGAGCGGGCTGAAAGAATATGTCCAACTGAATATGGATTTGTACAAGTCGGCGACCTACGACGATTTCACTTGCTTCGACGGATTGTATGACAAGTGCAAGTCAACGGAGGAAAAAATCAAAGAATCATGTAATACTACGGTACAACATATTCATACACAGGAAAACCCAATGAACCCAGACTATCCGATTCGTTATACAGAAACCTATCATTCTTATCCTGGCTGTGATTTGGTAAGTGAAATTTGTGAAAACATCAGTAAGGCTCGGAAGTCTGTTGACATCAAAAATATTGACAGAAGAAAGTCGAGATTTGAGAAATGCAAGAAGGAGATTCTGAAATATGCCGATAAGGTGTTGAATTTGGATGAAATAATGTATAACTAAACCAGTTGCCCAAACAGTGCAAACGACCTTATGCAAGTAAGATTAGAATATAGCTTCTATTACCCTGTCAACCATTTCGTTGAACGGCTCTAGTTTCATACGACCACATTTTCTGACAATATTTGACACCTTGTATCCCGAAATTATATGACACGCTATATAACTCTGCTTGTCAAATTTAAACGACATAAACATCTCGTCGGTAATCGGAAACACATAGTCAGTGTATCTTTTTGATGTAATTAGGACGAGATATATTGTTCCATCGTCATTTTCTTGCAGTTCATCATTGGATATTAGCACGGACAGGTGCGGTTTCATAGTTCCGTCCGGCATTAGGAAATTCACTTCTACCAAGTCCCTTTGATGATATTCCATATTACTTGTATTTATATCCGACAATATCGGCTACGGTTTCCGCCATTGCTATCCGCGAGCCTGCAAAAAACGCTTCCTCTACTTCTTTGGGCGTATAGTCTTCTGCTTCGTCCTGCGTTTCGAAAACAACTATGCTGTCGTTTTCCTTTGACAATTCGCTTGCAAGGAAGAAAAGACTGTCGCACATCTTGTCATTACCTGTTATTCGGATGGTTCTGCACATATTCTTTTACTTTTTTGCAAAAGTACATAATCTTTTAATATTTACAATGATGACTTGCGAAAAAAATTAAAAAGTTGTCTCTGTCCCGCTATTTCTCCAATATGCTGAAAATCTTGTCGGTGTTTACATATATGATATTCATTTTCTTGTCGGGAAAACGCTTTTGGTAATCCTGGATTTCGCGGATTAGGATTTTGCTTTGCCTGTTCATAAATACCGACCAGAACAAAATTATGTTGTAGTCGGCATTGTTGTAATAATCAAAGGAATGGCAATCGTTACTTATTGGTATCAAATATTTTACATCCTTGCAAAACAATAGACAAGTGTCAACATTCATGGTGAAATTTGGCGGAATCGTGTCTAGTTGTCCGCGTTTGTTCCATTTCAGATTCGGGAAACCGCCTGCCGTGCAGTTCAGTTGCAACGATAACAGTGTGTCGGTCTTTTGGTAGAATCTGATTTGCAGCGGTTGCATAAGGTTGTTGCGCAGCAAGGTGTCATTTTTACACGATTGTAAAATGTCAAGCATATAAGTCGTGTCCAAAAGGTAGGAATCACTATCTGCTATTCCGAACTTGCTGGAATAGGCGGTTATTTCCTCCAAATCATAGTCGTTTGGCTGCTTTACGCCCATAATCTTGTACATCAGGGCAGAGCAACTTGAAAACAACAATCCAAGGAACAGGCAGGTGACTATTAGTCTTGCTTTCATTTTGTTTGCAGAAAAGTTGTTGCAAAAATAATCAAACTTGTTATTTCTATTTTTCAGTCGCTTCGCGAGAAATTGAACAAATCTACACAAATTTCACAAATCTTATTTGTTTGATTGTTTCCTGTCATTCCGCAAAATAGAACGAACAGCACAAGAAACGGTGCTTGTGAGTTCATTTATGCGGAATCTCTAAATAGTATCACAAAGGAGATTGCGGATAACCGTCTTCACAACGCTCTGTCTATTGACAATCGCGTGTTCAGTCTGGCTTCCGCAATGACGGTACTATGGCATTTGGTTAATTAATCCAATTTGACTAATTTTCCGATTTTTTCATCCTGACGGCAACGCCCATGCTCGATACGCCGTGTGCAATTAGGAAAATATAGGTTGAAATATAAATCCAAACCGTATTGTCGGTGAATTTTTCCGTTGGGCAGAAATATAGGTATGCCGCAACCAGCAACCATATACAAGCGCAGATAATGTTGGTTGACCTAGCGAATTTCTTTGCCTTTTCCGGCATTTCTTCGTTTGTCTTTATGAACAATGCAATGATTACCCATAGTCCAAGTCCTAACAATGCAACACCCCAAAATTTAGGTTCGCAAAGAAGTACCGCAGCAAAACCACCTGCACCAATGAGCAGTTCTACAATTCCTGATGCTAATTTCTTTTTCATTCTGATTCCGTTTTTAGTTAATAATATTTTTAGCGAAACAAATATGGTAATTTGTAGTCAAAATAGTGTATTTTGTGAGTTTTTTTGTTTGATTATAAGTCGTTATAAGACAAGAGATTATGCCTGTGTTTTTGTGGAAAGGAAAGAATTTTAGTGTTGTTTCGTTAGTTTTCAACGCAAAAAAAGCAATGTTTTTCGGCAGGCTAACGGGCTAACCGCATTCTTTTAGCCTTTTAGCCTTCAAGCCTTCAAGCCTTTCAGCCCTCCATTACGGTTCCGATATGTAAATAATCTTACAGTCTTGGTTGTCGCGTTCCTCAACCTTTATGCCGTATTGTTCTTCAAGATGCGGAACTAGATTTTCCATATCTATCAGCCAGTATGAAGTTTTGGTGTTGGTAATCTTGATGTCCTCTGCGCCATCGTCAATCACAAACATTTTCCCGTATGCATAGCGCAAATTTCTCACGAAATTACCCATGTCGTTTTCGTATTTTCCAATTTCAACCAGCCTTGATGTGTCGGTTATTTCCAAATAGTAAATCTTTTCGGGAATAACAGTGTCGAGCCTCAGATTTGTTCGCTGTAAAAATTCGTCAAAAAGTTGTCTGCCGTGGACTGGTTTTGTGCTGTCTTTTGCCGTTGCACAATAGCAGTAATGGTTATACCTTGAAACCAAAGGATAAAACATCTGGTCGTTTTGATATTCATAACCCCAGTTAAGGTCGTATGCAACAACAGGCAGGCATCCCGTGTAAACAATGTCTCCTTCGTCCCAATGGTCCATCTGCTCGTCGAACATTGAAATTTCCGTAAGTCTGGCGGTGTGTGTGTCGTCATTTATTTCGAATGTGTAGTCAGTAACAAAGAAATACGACAATGCAAATGCCAGCAGATTGTTGGCAAAATGAAGCACAATGGCATAAATGAAACGGAATCGCAGTGCTATGTAGCAGATAATCAACGCTAATCCGAATCTGTAAATAAATGTCATAACAGCAAACCATCCGCTTTCGTTCTGGTAATGTGCAAGCGAAAACAAAATGCTCGTCACCAGAATGCGAAGGAATTGTATCAGGTCCTTGTGCTTGTCGCCTTTGAAAATGCAGAACAGGAACAGCAGAACTACAAATGTAACGCAGGTTAGAATTATGCTGTAAATAGTGAAATATGTGAAAGCCGTAATTGCAACCAATGAAAAGTATTTCCAGAACTTGCTTTTCATCGTCCAGCTTCTGTAGCTAAATTCCTCTACGACAGGGGCGAAAAGCAATGTCATTATCAGCATAAGCAGAGGCATTTCGTCGATGAGTAGATTCATAAAACTGCTGGATTCAATCAATGTTTGCGTTTCCCCTGCAAAAAGAGGGTAAATGTAAGTGCCAATAATACCCAAAAACAACAAGACAATACCCGGAACAAGGCAGTGGCGTGTGAGATTGAACGAAAAAGATTTCATAAAAATAGAATATAATTTTATGCAAAGTTAGTATATGTATTTTATTTATGCAAATGCTAGGGTTGGGCTTGAAGATTGCTTTTTATTTTGCCTGTTCGCACTTTCGCCCTCCTTATGTATGGCACTTGTCTATGAAATTTTTCTCATCGTTTGTTTTGTTTGTTAATAATGCACAAATGGGGATTTACGAATTACGATTTACGATTTGAGGATTTAAAGATTTAGCTAACGCTGAGCTAAAGGTTGATAATTTGAAGATTCAATAATTTGCTTGCGCGAGCTAAAGGTTGAAGATTTGAAACAAAAAGGACGGCATTCAACCGTCCTATAATTGTTGTTTGTTTCATCTAGCGAGTGCAAAGCATTGCGCCGCTACAATATCCATTATTCATTGTCCATTATTCATTGTCCATTATTCATTGTCCATTGTCCATTGTTAATTATCCATTGTTAATTGTCCATTGTTAATTGTCCATTGTTAATTGTCCATTGTTAATTATCCATTGTTAATTGTCCATTGTTCATTGCTTCCACTTCCTTCGGATTCGGACCATACTGGTTTTCGCCCTTCTGACCATCGATGCAACCGAGAATGATGTAGAGGACTGTAATTGCAAGGCTGTAAATGCAGCAGATTAGGCCTACTGTTATCACAATCCAAAGCGAATACAGATTGAAGAATAATATGCAATACAACGGTATCGGGACTATAAGAAGCCAAAGCCAAGTGCCCTTTCTGCCGATGTCGTGAAGACGGCGGACAATCACGGCAAGCGTCGGTAGCAAAACGGCAAGGCTATATGCCATCATAACACAGAAAATCACAAATACCCAGCCGGTTCCAAAGTACAGTCCGCTGAGTGCCATATTGTACATTTCTCCGCTTGAAAAATTTGCGAATGCTTGGAACATAACTCCAGTGTAATAAACCATCCCTATAATAAAGGATATGATGTAATTGAACAGCAGGAACATCCAATATTCCTTTCTTCTTGCTCTGCCCTTAAAGTCGGCATAGTGCTTCCAACATTTTAAAAAGTATCTCATATAATTTAAGTTTAAAAGTTTCTAAGTTTCTGTGCCTGCGGCGTTTCTGGGTTTCTCCGCCCCCTGAGCCTGTCGAAGGGTGGCTAAAGCCGTTTATATGCCTGCGGCGTTTATAGTTGTTTCTAAGTTTCAATGGCTTGCGCCGTTTAACTTCGTTGAAGGCTTTGCCGTTCTATGGCTGTCGCCGTTTCTGAGACGCAATGAATTGCGCCTGTACAAACGGCTGTGAGCCTGTTAGCCTTCAAGCCTTCAAGCCTTTCACCCTGCTATTGTTCTTTGTTTTCTTTATTCTTTTGCCTTTGGCTGATGGCGAGCGTTACGACAAGTCCGAGAGATATTACAAACGACATTATTAACGACATGACAACATCGCCTTTAAGTCTTTCAATGGTATAGATGCCATTCTCGAAATGGATTAAAATATAGCCAAATCCAAAAAATGGGAATGTAACAATCCACAAAATGATGAAATACAAAAATTTCTTTGCCATAAGATTCAATTTTTTAGTTAATAATTCGACAAATATACAAGTTTTTTGAAATTCAAAAGTGTTGTTTTGTCGTGCAAAAATAGTGACTTTTAGATAAGAAGCAAAAAAAAGTAGAGATTTTTGAAAAAATATTTGTTGCGCTGTACAATATTTGCATAAATTTGCAGTTGTGCATAAAAACAGGTAAATTATGAAACATATAATTGTAATCTTGGCTTTTATCGGACTTTTCGTGGCTAATGCGCTTGTATCGTTTGCCGGCGGTCATTTTCCGCCCAACGGCAAGAAATGTGAAGTTGCAGGCAAGGTGATTTATGTTGATAAAACTTGTATGACCAATCTTGATTGGCGAGAAATGCAGTGGCATTTTAAGAATAAACCTGAAATATTTGCAGGTTCGGTTTCCGAAACCATTATCGATTCGGCAGTATGGAAAAGCGTTAATGGTGATGATTGGAAGAAGATTGATAATTATATCCGTATCGATGAATCTCCTGTTGTGGGATTTTCGTTGAAACAGTGCAAAATATACGCAGATTATCGTGCTGCCGCAGTAATGGACCTTTATAACAATTACAGCAAAAATGAGCGATACAAGGGTGTGAAACTGGAATACTTTATGTTGTCGTCCGAGCAGTATGCCGAACTGCTGAAGCAAAAATGGTTTGCCAAGTCGTTTGTCGATGGCTATGCCGAAATCACCTCCGACGGCAAGTTCGTAAAGGACGGCAAAATCCTTGATTCGGTTGATGATGAAAAGGTTACATTTAGGATGTATGCGGTGGTAGAGGAATAATTGAAGTTGACAATAATTTGTCCGATACTCATTATTCCAAACCTTAATCTATATGCTTTATATCATAAAACGAATTCAAGCAATAAATTAACATGATACTCCACATATTGCATATTCTTGACTTTCTGATAAATATTCGTGAAGCGCGTTCCCATATTCAGGAAATATGTAGCTAACTCTACCATATCCCTTTATAAAAGGATTAATATGTCGCTTTTTTGCATATATGATTCTCGAATCTGGATTGTCGGCAGTGTGTACTATTGCATGTAGATTTCTGAATTTGTTCCATTTTTCAGCAGACAACCTATCATCCATAAGCTTTTTTATTACAATAGATTCTCCAATATATAGGTCATCTTCTGAAATTACTTTACGCTTGATGCATTCCTTTAGCAATTCTGCAATTCGTTGCATAGAATAGCGGTCTTCGTCAGAAACATAAATGCGAGAGCATTGTAACGATAATTTGGCAAATTCCAAAGCCTTGTACTTGTCGGTAAAAATTATTTCTGCCTGTTTTTCTTCATTAATACCAACAATGAGATTATTGTATAATTCCTTTGCCTTGTCTAGACTTGCAAGTTTGTAGTTAACAATATTGCCAAGAGTGTATTCGAGTCTATCTGCCGAAAGTCGCGGTGTGTCGTTGTCGGCAATAGGGTAAAGATGGTAGTCGGAAACATCAGAGGTTTTTATGCCATATTTTTTTAAGCATTCTTGTATTTCTTTAGATTCTTCTATTATCGTAAGTGTTCCATCTTCTGTCGATTCTTGAGTAAGGTAATCTCCATGCATAAAGTCTATCGCATGTGCAAATGCAGGTGAAGAAATGTCATGCAGCAGTCCTGCTATGCTTTGTTGTTTGTCGTGAGTAAAGTGCCATACAATTAGAGCGACACCAATGCTGTGTTCGTAGCGTGAGTATTTTTGTAGTCTAGAAAAAACAGGAAAACTGGTGTATTCACATCCGCAGTTCATACCTATGTCATCGAGCCGCAGCATCGCGGGAGTGTTTGCTATTTCCTGTATGAATTCAGGAATTTCGCTTGAGTATATTTGATGCAAGTTCATTTTTTTTATTTTTTTGCAAAGATAACATCTGCCGTATATATTTTTCAAAATACGGAACTATAATTTTTTGTCGGCAACATTTTTTTGCTATGCAAAATCTAAAATATTCTTTACCTTTGCAATCGCTTAACAGTTCGGCATGAAAAAAAAGAAGAAGACAGAGGAAGAATTGATAGCTATACGTGAAAGAATAATTCGCTCTGCGATTTATATATTAATATATGTAGTGGCTAGCATTCTGAACATGTGGGTTAATGGCGATCCATTATGGAAAGAATTACGGATATTTTTGCTAAAAGACTTTGCGCTGTTGTTTTTCGCAATCAACTTATTTCCGTTGTTAGTAAGTAAATATAGAATCAGAGTATGGCATTTCGCGTGTTTTGAAGCAATAGTCCTAATAATAAATATAGGTCTATCAATGTGGATAATTGGCTTTTCTAGTCTTTTCTCTATAGTCGAAATTGAACTTTCAACCGTTTGTCTGATAGCTCTTATTGGCAATCCGTATATCGAAATAAAAGCAAGGGAAAGAATAGAAAAGGTCAAGCAGCTTGAAGACGAAAAACGGCGTATAGAATTGTATTACCTCAACTTGCAACTGAATCCACATTTCTTGTTCAACACGCTGAATGTTATATATATACAGGCACGGAAAGAAAAGGCTCTGGCATCGGCGGATATGGTGCTTCAACTGTCGGAATTGTTAAGATACCAGCTTTACGAAAGTGTTGACAAGAAGGTCTTGATAAAGTCAGACATCAAGCACATCGAGAATTATCTTGAACTGCAGAAAATCCGTAAGACGGATGTGGCTATTGATTATCAGAAGGAAGGCAACTTTGACGGAGTGATGGTTTATCCGTTTTTGACAATATCGTTCCTCGAAAATGCCTTCAAATATGTTTGTGAAAATTCTCTTGGTGAAAAATTCATAAAAATTTTCATTGGAGTTGACGAAAAAAATGTTTCCTTTGCCATTTGTAATACTAAGTGCGATACGCCAACTGCTCCGACAGTGGAGAAAGTAAAGTCAAGCGGAATTGGAATCGAGAACACTAGACAGAGGCTCGACCTGTTATGTCCTGACAAGTACACACTTAATATTAGCAACGATGACAAGTATTTTAATGTTGAACTAAAAATAGTAATTGAAAATGATTAAATGTATTATTGTAGATGATGAACCTCTTGCACGCGAAGGTATGAGGATGAACATCGAAGAACTGGACAATCTCCAGTTGATGGGCGAGTTTGCCAACACAGCCGAGGCTAGCAAGTTCTTGTTGAAAAACAAGGTTGACCTGATGTTCCTCGACATTGAAATGCCGGGAATGAACGGTATCGAATTCCTCAAGAATCTCGACAATCCGCCAATGGTAATATTGACAACTGCACACTCGGAGTATGGCGTTGAGGCTTACGAACTTGGCGTTGTTGACTACCTTGTAAAGCCTATCAAGTTCGAACGTTTTGTAAGGTCGGTTGCCAAGGTTGACGAACTTATAAAGATGTCGGAATCACCTTGCATTTTCGACTCATTTGAAGATAAGTTCATCTTCATCAAGTCGGAAAGAAAGTATGTAAAGGTTAACTTCGACGATTTGCTCTTCATCGAAGGCTTGAAGGATTATGTCATTCTTCACGCAACTCACGGAAAGTATATGACCGCAATGAACGTAAAGACTATCTTCAACAAGTTGCCGGAATCTATGTTCTTCAGGGTAAGCAAGTCGTACATTGTCAATGTAAACCACATCGACGACATCGACGGGGCATATATCAACATCAAGGGCAACCAGGTTCCAATCGGACGTTCGTACAGGGATTCGTTTGTTGACTATATAAACACTCGTCTGTTGAGAAGATAAAGTAGTTCTTAATAAAATCAAAAAAAATAATACCTTAATTTTGAGGTATTATTTTTTTTTGTATCTTTGAATTTGTGACTTTGACAGAAGTGAAGATAGAAATGGACGCATTCAACGAACGTACTGCCAACGATGTAGCGTTGCAGCAAAGTTTGCTTTCTTGCTTTGAAAGCGAGTTTGTCGGTGTACGCAATTCTTTGAATACGATGGTGTTAGAAGGTGATTGTAATGCTGTCGCGTCAAGTCTTCACAAGTTGAAAGGTTCGGTTGGCATTTTCGGATTCGTCAAAATTACAGAACGCATATCGGAACTTGAAAATATGCTGAAAACTGAATTTTGCGCCGATTTTGCCGAAAAATTGTCCGAACTTTTCGTTTGCATCGACAAACATATTGTAGAATTAAAGAAATATATTTATTAATAACTAAAAAGATCGTAATATGGGTTTGTTAAACAAGTTAAAGAATGAATTTATTGACATTATCGACTGGCTCGATCCGTCAAACAACACAATCGTTTATCGTTTTCCAAGGTATCAGAACGAGATAAAGATGGGAGCAAAGCTTACGGTTCGTGAATCGCAGGTTGCTGTATTTATCAACGAAGGTCAGATTGCCGATATATTTCAGCCTGGAATGTACACGCTTTCGACACAGAATATGCCAATCCTTTCAACACTGAAGGGCTGGAAATATGGTTTCAACAGTCCATTCAAGGCTGAAGTGTATTTTGTTAACACCAAGAAGTTCCTTGATAACAAGTGGGGAACTCCTGGTCCTATCTTATTGAGGGATGCCGATTATGGTAATGTCAGAGTTAGAGCTTTCGGCGTTTACGAATACAGGGTAGAGGATGCCGGAAAATTCATTAAGGACATTGTAGGAACCGATGGAGATTTCACTGTTGAAAAAATTAACAATCAATTAAGAAATATCATTATTACACGTTTCACGGATGCTCTTGGTGAGGCTAAGATTCCTGTTCTCGACATGGCTTCAAACCTCAACGAAGTTTCTGAAAAAATAGGTCAATTAATGGTTGAAGAATACAAGGAATACGGCTTGAATTTGACCAAGTTCCTTGTATCAAATGTTAGTGTTCCAGAAGAGCTGGAAAAGATAATCGATCAGAGAGCAAGTATAAAGGCTTTGAGCGATGTCGATGATGCTAGCATGAGGAAGTTCCAGCAGTTCCAGGCAGCGAAGGCCATGGAGTCTGCAGCAGCAGCTCCAGGTGGTGCCGCAGCATCAGGAATGGGAATGGGCATGGGATTTGCTATGGCAGGACAAATGGGACAAATGATGAACGGCGCAATGAATCCGAATATGTACCAGCAACCGCAGCAACCGATGTATCAGCAGCAACAGCCTGTAGCTCCGCCACCAATGCCGATGCCATCGACTTATTATGTTGCCGTGAACGGACAGCAGTCTGGACCATTCGATATGAATACATTGTCGTCGATGGTTGCAAACGGACAGTTGACAAAGGATACGTTAGTTTGGAAAGCAGGAATGCCAGCATGGGCAGCCGCAGGAACAGTCCAGGAACTTTCCGCATTGTTTGGGGCAGTTCCTCCGCCAATGCCATCTGCGCCGCCTATGCCGCCACAGTTATAATTGATTAACATTTAATTTTTTAGAATATGAAACTTAGATGCTTTTTATTGGTTGTTTTTGCTGCATTAGCATTCGGCGCAAAGGCGCAGACTTTGACAGCAAATGAAATTCCCGACGGAATTAATCCCGAAGACTATGGATTTCCGCGTATGGAAGAGTTTGAGCAGCAGATGCCAAAAGATGCAGATTTGTGTTCTCTTTCTTTTGAAAATGCTACTGGTTACTACGTTGACGTATGGATTGACAAGTCGTACAAGGGCAGAATCACTCCGTGGAAGCGTATGGCGTTGAAAATCATCTCGAAAGATAGTGAAGTTTATTTCAGGACAAGCGGTGGAACTTTCCAGTGGTACTCAAAGGCCGACTGCGACAGCGCTTTCGTTCTGGAAGTTGAAGAGGACGAAGATTAGAGATGCCAATCATCAGTGCTTTCGAAAAGGAACTCGCTATATTCTCAGACAGAATCAAACTGTCTGAGAATATAGTCATTATACACCACTATAATCCCGATGGTGATGCAATAGGTTCGTCGTTGGGATTATATAATGTATTAAAGCAGACCGGCAAGAACGTAACTGTCATTAGTCCAACATTTTATCCCGACAATCTGAAGTGGCTTCCAGGTGCAAAGGATATGAAAGTTCTCGGAAAGAAGACACAAAGCGATCCGACAATTCTCGATGGTGCCGATATGATTATCTGCGTCGATATGAATGCGCGGAAGCGAGTTGGTGCAATACAGCCACAATTTGATAAATCCAATGCTTTCAAGGCTCTTCTCGACCATCATCCGTTTACGGAAACATTTACCGATGTGACTATAGCCGACACTTCTTATTCGTCGGCGTGTGAACTTGTGTTTGAGTTTATTGAGAACACCTATCTGAAGCAGTACTTGAACAAGGATGTGGTCACTTGTCTCTATACGGGAATCCTTACCGACACTGGTTCTTTTCAGTATAGTTCGTCGAATCCAAATCTTTTCCGTGTAGTAGGCAAGATTATGGAGTTCGGCATTGAGAAGAACAAGATTTACAACAGATTGTTCAATGCTTGGTCGGAGGACAGGATTCGGTTTATGGGTTTTGTGACTTGCAGCAGAATGGTGGTAATGCCAGAATATAAGACGGCATACATTTACATAACTGCCGCAGACAGACGCAAATACAATGAAAAATTCGGCGATACCGAAAACTTTGTCAATATCCCGATGCAGATAGAAGGGATTATTTTCACGGCAATATTCATTGAACGCGACAATTTCATCAAGACCAGTTTCCGCTCGAAAGGCACTTTTGACGTTAACGAGGTCAGCGCCAAACATTTCAATGGTGGCGGACATGTAAACGCTTCTGGTGGTGAGAGTTACGACACGCTTGAGAACGTGTGCAAAAAGTTCGAGGATCTTGTTAGGGGCGAATATGCCGAGGTGTTAAAGAATTACGTTTACTAAAACATCGTATTACCTTGTTTAAAAACTTGTTATATATTACATTTTTTGCTGTTTTACTGCTTTCGTGTGCTTCCAACGATGGAAAAAACGAGGAGACTAAGGATCCTTATTCAAAAGTCAAGGCAGAAAATCAGGAAGGTAGTATAAAAGTCAATGGCGATATGATTCAGGTAAATCGCGATGTCATTGATAAATATATACAACGTCACAAGTGGGAAATGCAGGAAACGGAAACGGGACTGTACTATATGATTTACTCGCAAACCAGTGATGTAGAAGTTAAAAGCGGTGACGAGGTAGAGTTTTCGTTTAAGACTTCGCTGTTGAATGGAGATGTGCTTTACGATTCGGATGCTACTGGCAACAGGAAGATGAAGATTGATATGAATCAGGATGAATCGGGTCTTAACGAAGGTCTGAAGTTGATGAGAAAAGGGGAGAAAGCCTATTTTATTCTTCCGCCGCACTTGGCATTCGGGGTTGCTGGTGATTCCTACAAGATTCCGCCGTATTCCGTTCTAGTCTATGACATTGAGATTGTTGACATTAAAACGCCTGACACCGACTTTCCTGTTGATGGCGAGGTCGTATTATAGAATTGAATTATGAAAACATTTAATTGTCATTTCGGAAACTATGATGAATGTTTTAAAAGCCGAAAACAAAGGGAATGTGTTTTCTTTGTTAAGGCACAAAAACATCTGCAAAGCAAACCAGCGATACAGAATGGGGAGATGTGTGAATCAAGTTGTCCGAAATCTCCCATTAGATTCCGCATAAACGAATTCACAAGGCTCGTACCTACGCCTGTTCATTCTGTTTTGTGGAATGACCCAGAAAAAGAAATCGTTTCTTTTTTCAATATAGGTACACTTGTTTTTATTTTTATCATTACACTAGTAATATCTTCTTGTTCCGACAAATATGGAGATTTTGACATTGCAGAGTCTGGCTTGCAATATAGGATTGTAGAACGAAACGAGTCGGCTCCAATTCCGCAAATCGGTGATGTCCTTGAACTTAACTATTCCTACGAAACAGAAAACGGCAAGGTGCTTTTCGAGTCAAGTGAAAGCGGTCGAAAATATATGAAAACTCTTGAAAAGCCTGCTCATACGGGTGGAAGCATAGAGGACGGACTTGCAATGATGCACGAAGGAGATTCGGCAATATTCAAGATTAGCGCAGAAAATTTTCTGCTTTTTTCGGAAAAATATGGACGCTTGCCCGAAGGAGTTGAGGCTCTCGACCAGATTATTATTAAGGTAAGGCTCGTAAACATTATGGACCAGAAGGATATGGAACAGTATATGTCGTCGCGATTCCATACCAGTGAGGATGTTGAGATGGAAATCCTTGAAAACTACATAAAAAACGCCAATATAACAGCAGAGCCGACGGAATCAGGCTTGTATTATATTGAGAAGAATGAAGGTTCTGGCGATTTTATCAAACAAGGCGATGAAGTCGTTGTAAATTATACACTTACGCTTGCTGATGGCTCTCTTGTTGAAACAACATTGGGCAGTGAGCCAATGACATACATTGTAGGAAGAGAAAAATTCATTGCAGGCTGGGAAGAAGCCATTGCGAAAATGAAAAAAGGAAGTGTTGCTACCATAATAATTCCGTCAAAAATAGGTTATGGTGCAGAAGGGAAAGGCGACATACAACCATATTCAACTTTGATATTTGAAGTCGAAATTGTAGATGTAAGAAAATGAGAATTAAGTCACTAATATTGACAACAATTTTGCTGTCGGCATTCCTGGTCTTTTCTTGCAAGGAAGAAAATAAAAAGGATGACGACACTAAGGAGCAACCGAAAGTTGTGTCCGAAGAAGACGCCGACTCGCTTCTTTCGCAGTGGGAGTATAGCAACGATTCCGGTCAGGTGACGATGATTGTCTTTGGAGAAAACGGCGAAGCAGAATATGTAGTCGACCGTCCCGAAAATGTATTTTTGAAGACTGCTAACGGCATTGAATATAAGATTGTTAAGGCATCGAAATCGAAGCGCACACCCAATGTTGGGGATGTGATGTATATGAATATGTCATACCGCACCGAAAGAACTGATTCCCTGTTATTTGCAAGTTCTGATCTTGGCGAAGAGTTCCGTATGCGGCTTGTAGCACCAAGCGACAAAGGTTGCATAGAAGAGGCTCTGATGCTTTTGCACGAAGGCGATAGTGCTGTGATTAAGGTCGATGCGATAAAGTTTTTCGTAAAGTCGCAGGGCAAGGCAAGTATTCCTGCTTTCATTAAGAAGGGAGACCGCTTGGTTTTCAATGTCAAGATGAAAAAAATTGTTTCTGGATTGGATTATGCCAATGCCAATAAGGATGTGTACCAGAAGCGGATAGACGAGGAAAACAGCCTTATAAATCGTTTCCTTATCAATATGAACTATCCGTTGAAAAAGACTGACAGCGGTTTGCACATACTTAATATAAATAAAGGTGCAGGCAAAAAGCCTTCGGTTGGCAGCACTGTGAAAATTGACTATACGGCAGCGTTTATCGACGGTTCGGTTTTCGACTCAACTCTCGAACGTTCAGAGCCTTTCTCGTTTGTGATAGGCAAGAAGGAGGTGATTGTCGGTCTGGAGGAAGCCGTGATGAATATGCAGGTCGGTGACCACTGCCTTGTGATTATTCCGTTCCGTCTGGCATACGGTGACCAGAAATATGGCAACGTGATTCCGCCATTCAGCACACTGGTATTTGAAATAGAACTGCTTGATGCAAAATAAAAGGGAAATATTGCTCTATTTTGGTTCGTTCAATCCGATTCACATCGGACATCTTGCCATTGCCAACTATCTTGCTGAATATACGAACGTTAATGAACTTTGGTTTGTCGTAACGCCACATAATCCGCTAAAAAAATCAACAACGCTGATTGACGATCGCGTACGTCAGCATTTGGTTCAACTGTCAATAGGCAACTATCCGAAATTCAGAGTTTCGGATGTGGAATTTTATTTGCCCAAGCCGAACTATACCATCAACACATTGACATACCTTTCTGAAAAATATCCCGACTACAATTTCAGCATACTCATTGGCGGTGACAACCTTGAAACCTTCCACAAGTGGAAAAACTATGATGTCATTTTGCGAGACTATAAGGTTTATGTCTATCGTCGTCCAGGTTGTGAAATTGTTGAATACGAGAACTCTAACATAGAAATCGTAGATGCACCCCTGATAGAAATTTCGTCGAGTTTTATACGTGATTCGATAGGAAAGGGCAAGGATGTACGATTTTTCATGACGGAAGAGGTTGCTCGCTATGTAGATCAGATGGGCTACTGGAAGGAAAGACCTTGTTTTGAAAAGTAAGAATATTAGAAGAAATGCAAATGAAAGAGGCTGTCATTCCGCAAATTAGAACAATAACGCGATACGGAACGTGGAGCGTAATATTGTTCAATTGTGCGGAATCTCCAACGAAAAATGATTTCAGAATGAGATTCCGTACAGACAGGCTCACAAGCATCGTACCTTATGCTGTTCGCTTTGCCTTACGGAATGACAACAAGAGAGTAATAAAGTAGTAATTCGTTCAATGTTAAGTTATAAGCATCCATCTAGTAAGAAGATTATTACTCACGCAGGCATAGTGCTGCTATTCTTCGTTGTGTCTGTTGTGTATATGCATCCAATTCTTAACGGCAAGATTATCAGTCAGGACGATGTGATAAATTATAGGTGGTCGTCGACGGAATATGCAAAATACAAGGCCGAAACTGGCGATGATGCCTATTGGAATAGTTCTGCTTTCAGCGGAATGCCTATGTATCAGATGCATAACATTCCATCGAAGAACATTTTCCAGCCGTTGAAATATGTGCTTACACTTACATTTATCGGTGATGGCCCCGAAGGACGCAATTGTGACTGGGGAATAATGTTCCTTTACTTGCTTGGCTTTTATGTTGCATTGACGGCAATGGGAGTAAAGCCGTGGTTGAGTCTATTGGGTGCATTTGCCTTTGGCTTTGGAAGTTACAACATAATAATTATTGCAGTAGGGCACATTACCAAGGCATGGGCAATATCGATGATTGCACCGATTCTGGCAGGGTTGATTCTAACTTTCAAGAAGAAATATTTGTGGGGAATGTTGCTGTTTACCATTGCGTTAGGGCTTCAAATCCAGTGCAATCACATACAGATAACTTACTACACACTTATAATGGCTGTGGTTGTCGGTATTACTTACCTTGTGTATTCCATTAAGAATAAGGAGTTTGTGCATTTTGCCAAAGGAGTAGTGGGGCTTTTTGTATGTGCGGTTCTTGTGCTGTTGTCAACATCGCGCTACTTTATGGTAAATGCCGAATATGTAAAGCAGACTATGCGTGGCGGTTCGGAACTGACTATTAGGCCAAACGACATCTATCCAGAAGAAAATCAGGCAGTTGAAAGTGATGGACTTGATGCAGAATATGCTTCTGAATGGAGCTACGGCAAGGCGGAGACAATGACATTACTTGTTCCTGGATTCTATGGTGGTAGTTCTGACGAACCTGTGGACAAAAATTCGGCATACTACAAGTTGCAAAAGGATGAGATTGCTCCTTTGTATTGGGGAAATCAGCGTTTTACATCGGGACCTGTTTATTTCGGTGCAATTATAGTTTTCCTGTTTTTGCTCGGATTGTTTGTAGTCAAAGGACCGGAACGCTGGTGGCTACTTGCTGCAACAATAATCGGAATTGTAATGGCGTGGGGTAGTAACTTGCCGTGGTTCAACGATTTATTACGAAATTATCTTCCTATGTACAGCAAATTTAGGTCGCCATCGATGAGCCTTGTTATTGCAAGCGTTTCGGCAGTGGTTTTGGCTGTGCTGGCATTGAGACAAGTATTTTCCGAAACCGACCGTAAGAAATACAATATTTCGCTATATATATCTGCAGGTATAACACTGATAATCTGCCTGTTGGTAGCAATAGCGGGCGCTTCTTTGTGCAATTTCAGTGGAGCAGGGGACTCTGCATTATCAGAGGAAGTTAGAAATGCTTTGATTGCTGACCGTCAGAGCCTTATGACTGCTGATGCGTGGCGTTCCTTCGCTTTCGTGCTTGCAGTTGCACTTGTGTTATGGTTGTACATTAACGATAAGTTCAAGAATGTCAAGATAATTGCTACGATAATAGGTGTGTTGGTACTTATCGACCTTATAGGTGTGGACAGCAGGTATCTTAATGAGGATAAGTATGTGAAGGAGAGTTCGTTGGACTTTAAGCCCGACGATGGCGATAAGCAGATTTACCAGATGGCTGCCGAGAACAACGATGTTGACTATCGTGTATTCAACATTAAACCAAAATATGGCTCGGCTTTCAACGATGCACGAACATCGGCATTTCATCATTCTGTTGGCGGTTATAGTGGTGTAAAACTTGCTCGTTATCAAGACGTTATAGAATTCTATCTGGCACATTACAACAAGAATGTAATGAATATGCTGAATATCAGATATTTCCTAAAATTTAAGGACGGCAACTATCAGGTGCGGAGAAATGCCGATGCATACGGGAATGCCTGGTTTGTGGATTCTGTAAAATATGTTGATTGTGCAAATGAAGAAGTTTTGGCTCTTAATGACGAGAATCTAAAAAATACGGCAATAGTAAACAAAAATGAATTTAGCGGATTGTCAGCAAGTTATGAGCATGACTCAACGGCGGAAATTTCTTTGGTTGCCGAGAAACCGTACAATCCAAATTCGCGTAATATTCTGTACGTACAAACAAAAATGCTTTGGCTGTATTTTCTGAAATTTATTATAGTGCGGATTGGCGTGCGTATATAGACGGAAATTCTGCGGAATATTTTAGAGCGGATTATTTGCTGAGGGCTATGGAAATTCCATCTGGAGAACATACAGTAGAATTTCGAAACGAAGCACCGACATTCCATAAGTGGGAGAAAGTCGAGATGATAGCATCGGCTGTTTTGGTGTTGCTGATTGTTGGGTTGTTATTATTACGATACAGAAAAGAAGCGAAATAGCTTTGAGTGTTTTTCAAAATTCATTCAAGCAATTACATTCGACGCCCATTAGGTGAATAGCAATCAAAAGTGGAGTCAGAATACATTACAATTATTTTTTCTATGGCAACATGCTCCTTTTGTATGTTGTCTTGCGTATGCATAACGTGTTTGTTTTCAGTATTTTGGTTTAAATTTTCCATCTTGTTATTCGTTTCTGGTTCAAAAAAATCACCATTGTCTGTACTTTGGTCAGATTTATCAGCATCATTTTCCATTAAAGGGAGATCTATTTGTTTTTGTTCTGCAGACGAAAACAAATCTGGTTCATGCTTTGCTAATTTTACCTCCGTTGACTTGTACATTTCGCCACGACCGAAAAGTAACCATTCTGGATTTATGCCACGGAACCGTTCTAGGATTTTAGTTACAAGTTCGAGCGGAATCTTATTACGCCCACTCAGGTAATGCGATAGGGCTGGACTTCCAATACCAATCTCATTAGCAAATTTTACTATACCAATGTTCTCAACATCTATTATTTTCTTAATTCGTTCAATCATAATTGTACAAAAAATTCGGTTTACAAATGTAATGTATATCTTGATTACTTTTGTAAAAAGTTATAAACATTATTTCTGTTACAATTGTAAAATGTAAAATGCAGCAGATTTGTTAATGTTCGTTATACTATATTATAAAACAGTTGGTTAATAAAAATAAGCATAATTAAATCATTTAATCATTTTATCTATATTAAACCACTGATTAACAACCAATTAGATACCATATAGTACATATATAAGCACCTGTTTTAACAAATTGAACATTTATAACCGTCTGTACCATCAAAAAAGGCAAGAACTAAAACTTTAACTAAATATTATAAAATACTTATTATGTGTATGTTATAATTTTATAAAGATTAATAGAAACCCTTTTAACAATTGTTAAAATTCTGTATGTAAAAGTTATGTGCTTTGTTTACAAACGTAAAGAAAATGCAGGATGTTTGTCGTGATTACTTTTGTAAACACATAATTTGAATTCAGAAAATATTTACATTTGTAAATAATGCTGATTTTACACCTAAAGCAAAAATTTCGTTTTTTCGATTATTCTTACATCAGCGATACAATTCCTATCAAAAATAAATCGCCCCTATTTCACCCCTAAAAATAAGTTTTGAGAAAAGCGCAAACTTTCATTGTTCACAAAAAACAATGTATTATTTTTGTCTCTGAAATTTGAGACACATTAATAGATGGTGTTGCGATCTAAAAATATTCACATCCTATTGGGCACATTCAATAGTCGTTCTGTTTTGGCATATTGCGGCACAGCAATTGCAAGAATACAGCCCTCGGTATATAACCCTTACAAAAATGAATACTAATAATTGTCACATATCAGTCTCAACAACAATAAGTTACTGTCAAAAATTGGCCTCAGAAACTTCTTTTGGCTTAAAAAAATTGAAGACGGTGACTTACGATTCAGTTTGTGGCAAGGAAATTACTCTAAAATGCAAACAATAAAATGATTTTGAATATGAAGAGAAAACTATTATTTATTATTGCTCTTGCGCTCAGCGTAACTATGTGTTCACAAAATACAAATTCTATAGTTGAGAGCAATAACGATTTTTCGTTTGATGTAATGCGTAATGTCAACAAGACTGACACATCTAAAGATGGAGAAAATTTGTTCGTCAGTCCTTTTAGCGTTTACGATGCGTTGGCAATGGCGTACGATGGTGCGGCAAAGAAAACAGCTACAGAAATGCGAAAGGTTATGAAATTTAAGAAAGATCAGTCCGAATCGCATAAAGAGTTTGTGAAACTGCTGAATAAATATAAGTCAGACAAAAGTTTATTTACAATATCAAATGCTGCCGTAGCTCAGAAAGATTATAAATTCCTCGACAGCTATATCAAGTGCCTAAAGGATTTTGACGCAATAATATCGCAGGCGGATTTTAGTAGAGAAGCGGAGCGTGCCGAAACTGTAAAAAAGATAAATGAATGGGTCGCAAAGAGTACAAACGATAGGATAAAGGATCTTCTATCAAAAAATGATTTAAGTGAACTTACTCGGCTTGTTCTTCTTAATGCTATATATTTCAATGCAAACTGGGCGACAGAATTCAAAGGAGAAAAAACTAGGCCAATGACTTTCTATGGGAAAAATTCAGTAGAGTATGTTACAAACTTTATGAATGGTACGCAGGAGATTGCATTGAGCGAAAGCGATGATGCACAGATGATAAAAATTGACTATGAAAACAAAAAGGCTTCGATGTTCATAGTTATGCCAAAAGAAAAAGTTGACATTGACAAATATATCTCTGAGCTTGATGAACAGAAGTTTGCTAGTCTTGAAACTAAACTGCAAACATGCAAGATAGATGTTTCTATGCCAAAATTCAAGATTGAATCGCGCTTTGAAATGAAGAAAGTGCTGATGGACATGGGAATAAAAGCTGCTTTTTCAAAAAGTGCAGATTTCTCGAAAATGAACGGCAAGAGCAACTTGCTGATAGACGAAGTAATACATAAATCGTTTGTAGAGGTATCAGAAAAAGGAACGGAAGCTGCAGCTGCAACTGCTGTGATTGTCAGGGAAAAAACAGCCATGGCAAACAAGCCAGCCAAGGTTTTGATTAACAGACCGTTCGTTTTCGTTATAAGGGAGAACAAGAACAATGCTATATTATTTATAGGTAAATATGTCAAACCAGAAAAATAAAACTAATATGAAACGGATTATTTTATTGGTCGCAGTTGCGATAGCAAGCCTAACGGCTTTCGGACAAAAGGGTTATTCCGATTTTGACACAGTTGCAGATGTGTTGGTGAAGACAAAGGTTGCACATGCAAATAGTAAGGATGCAACTAGTCCTCTGGAATTATCGCTTTATTTTCAGAATATTGGAACTAAAGATGTCATTGTTCGTTATGAAATATTCATTGAAGACAGCAAGGGTGAGATTCGCCACAGTGGTAAGAAAGAAGTGAAAGTAAAAATAGGACAGAAGCAAGCTGGCAAAATAAGCAACCTGGCTTATGAATTAATTGGAACAAACATTGACGACTATGTAAGTGGCGAAAACAGATGGTATTTCAAGACCTTAGAAGTGACGGATGCTGGTACTGGAGAAGTAATTGCTACAAGCAATAAAACAGAGGATTAATCAGTCTTTTCGTTAGCAAATTTATATTCTGTCCGAAAACTAAATTTTCGGACAGTTTTTTTCTGCAATTGGAGACTTGTTCTCTTATTTCGTACAAAACGATGATAATCCTTATTCTTCTTCGATTCCCTTTTCCCTTGCTGCTCGCTTGCGTTCGAGTTGGTTGAGGATAATCTTTCTCAGTCGCATTGACTTTGGTGTGATTTCAATCATTTCGTCCTCGGCGATGTATTCCATTGCTTCTTCGAGCGAGAAACGCACTGGCGGAGCAATTTGTACTTTTTCGTCGGAACCAGCGGCACGGACGTTCGACAGTTTCTTTGTCTTGGTGACGTTTACGCCGATGTCGTTGTAGCGGGTGTTCTCGCCGATAATCTGACCTTCGTAAACTTCTTCTCCGGGATAGATGAAGAACTTACCACGATCCTGCAACTTGTCAATGGAGTAGGGGATGGCCTGTCCTGTTTCGATGGCGATGAGTGAACCATTGCGACGAATTCCGAGTTCTCCCTTCCACGGTTCAAAAGCATCGAAGCGGTGCGACATTACTGCTTCGCCTTCGGTGGCTGTAAGAAGTACGTTTCTCATTCCTATAAGTCCGCGCGAAGGAATACGGAAATCCAAGTTGCTGCGGTCGTTTCGGCTTTCGATGTTTACGATTTCGCCCTTGCGCTGGGTTACAATCTCGATTACCTTTCCTGCAAAGTCGTCGGGAACCTGAATCGAAAGTTCTTCGACTGGTTCGCACTTCTGACCATTTATTTCCTTGATGATAACGCGAGGCTGACCTAGTTGTAGTTCAAATCCTTCGCGACGCATAGTCTCGACAAGAATCGACAAGTGCAGAATGCCTCGTCCATAAACTGTGAACTTGTCAGCCGAATCGGTATCTTCGACACGCAACGCAAGGTTCTTTTCTGTTTCCTTGTACAAGCGGTCGCGCAACTGGCGTGAGGTAACGTATTTTCCTTCGCGGCCGAAAAACGGTGAGTCGTTGCTTGCAAAAATCATACTCATTGTCGGTTCATCGACCTTTATAGTGCTTAGTGGTTCTGGTTCAAGATTGTCGCATACGGTGTCGCCGATGTCGAACGATTCAAGTCCGAGCAATGCGCATATTTCGCCAGCATATACTGGTTCCTTTGTCTTTTCCTTTGCAAGACCTTCGAATCGGTACAATTCCTTTATGGTGGCCTTTATTATTGAACCGTCGCTCTTCGCAACTGAAACCACATCGCCGGCTTTTATGCTTCCGCGCGTTACCTTGCCGATGGCAATACGACCAGTGTATGACGAATAGTCGAGGCTTGTGATGCGCATCTGCAGCGAACCTTCGGGGTATTCCTGCGGTTTGATAGTGTCGAGGATGACATCAAGGAGATGCGAAACATCGTTGGTAGGAGTCTTGTAGTCGGGTCCCATCCAGCCTTGCTTTGCCGAACCATATACAACAGGGAAGTCAAGTTGGTCGTCGTCGGCATCAAGACTGCACATAAGTTCGAAAACCTTTTCGACGGTTTCTTCTGGGTTGCAGTTCGGTTTGTCAACCTTGTTAACCACAACGATTGGCTTCAACTTGAGTTCCAATGCCTTTTGCAGTACGAAACGAGTCTGAGGCATAGGACCTTCGAATGCATCAACGATTAGAAGAACACCGTCTGCCATATTGAGTACACGTTCTACCTCGCCGCCAAAATCGGAGTGACCAGGGGTGTCGATTATGTTGATTTTTACACCTTTGTATCTAACGGAAACATTTTTCGATAGGATAGTGATGCCTCGTTCGCGTTCAAGTTCGTTGCTGTCGAGTATCAGTTCTCCGACTTTTTGATTGTCCCTGAATAATTTCCCCTGATATAAAATCCTGTCAACCAATGTGGTTTTGCCGTGGTCAACGTGCGCAATGATAGCAATGTTTCTAATGTCTTCCATCGTGTAAAAACGTGTAAAAAATATTTGGGTGCAAAATTACAACAAATTTGTAAAATTTCTTTCTAAAATTTCATGGATAGTGTATGTTTGTCAAATAGCAAAATAATAGTGCCTCTCTATGCGATATAATTGAGTATTAAGAATATTTTAAATGCCAAATTTTTATTAATTTTACACCCCATTTATAATTGCTAATAATTTATGCAAAACAAATTATCAAAAGAAGTAAGGAGTGAAGTTTTACTTCAGAGCACTAAAAGTTGGAACAATCAGTTGATGCCAGCATATTTGGAAGGTGTTCCGCAGTGTACAATATTGAAAATAACCGTGCCGCCACATACGCAGTTGCCCGAGCATACTCATCCGATGATGAATGCTGGTGTCATTGTAAAGGGTGAACTGCATGTGGTAGATTGCGATGGCAATGAAATAACCTTGCACGAAGGAGAGCCAGTGCTCGAGTGTGTTGACAAATTGCACTATGGCGAGAATCTGACCGATGAAGAAACAGTATTGTATATGTTTTACGCAGGAGTTGTGGGGAAGGATTTGAGCATGCATAAATAAAAATCGTAGTTTGTGGTTCATCGAATTGTAGGCGCAATATTTTGCTCTGTTTTATGGTTTGGTAATAAATAAGATAAAATACTTGTTTTGTTGCATATAATTATTAAATTTGCAGAAATTTAATAGTTTAATAATATGAAAGTGCAGAAATACATATTAATGTTTGCTGCAATCGTTACGGTGTTTGGCTTGTTGGCGATTAGCGGATGCAAGAAGAAAGAAACGTATACGGTAACATTCAATGCTAACGGAGGTGTGGGCAATATGGCAGAACAGATTTTCAAGGAGGGTGAAGCACAGGCACTAACGCTTAATTCTTTCACACGCGAAGATTACGTTTTCACCAACTGGAGCATAATGAAGGATGGCAGCGGAACAACCTACAGCGACGGTGAACCCATAACTGTCACATTCAATATGACCTTGTACGCACAGTGGAAATGTATCAATCCCACGCCAAGCCCAGAGCCGACTGACTCTGTAATAATATCTTTCGATGCAAACGGAGGAATCGGAGAAATGTCACCGATGTCTTTTGTACCCGGCGAAACACATATACTTACGACAAATGCTTTCACAAAGGAAAACTATTGGTTTACAGGTTGGAATACGGAGACAGATGGAAACGGCACAGCTTATGCAGATTCTCAGGAAATCACTACAGAAGAAGATGTTACTTTGTATGCTCAGTGGAGTTTAGGCGTAACAGGGAATGCAAATGGACATAATTATGTTGATCTTGGACTTCCGAGCGGCAAGAAATGGGCAATCTGCAATGTCGGTGCAGATTCACCGATTGCATACGGTGACTATTTTGCATGGGGGGAAACAACACCTAAGGAGACTTACGACTGGAGTAATTATATTTGGTGCAACGGCGAAGAATCTACCATAACAAAATATTCGGATAATCCACACGAAGGCTACAATGGCTTTACTGACAATCTTAGGACTTTGCTACCGGAAGACGATGCCGCCACCACCAACTGGGACGCAAACTGGAGAACACCGACTTACAACGAAATGTCAGAACTGAGAACCAAAAGCACAGTAACTTGGAGTCCCCAGAATGGTGTAAATGGATGTCTGTTTATTGGTCCTAATGGGAACTCAATTTTCTTTCCAGCTGCTGGTAATCGTTACAATGACATATACGGTGGCACCGAGACTTACGGCAGCTACTGGTGCAGCAATATTACTACTGGCTTTCCGACTGGTGCAAAGTTGCTATTCTTCGATTCGAATTGTTGCGTACTGGACAATGGCAACCGTTTCTGCGGACAACCTGTCAGAGCAATATTGACGGAATAGGAGGATAACGCCGTTTCTTGTTCAATGGTTCAAAAGTTTAATGTTCAAGGCGGTCAAGATTTGATAATTTGAGGATTAGCTACGCTGAGCTGAAGGTTCGAGGATTTGAGGATTCCATTATCAATTATTCATTTTCCATTGTCCAATTAAATCGTAAATCCTCATTCGTAATTCGTAAATAAATTGTATTTTTGCAGGGAATTTTGATTGCTTTATATGTACCTTATGCAGGTTACTAATTTGTATGCAAATGTTGCAGGGTTTAATAGTGTTAATCCTGTAAGGCATTATCCATTGTCAACCAATGGCTTGACGAAGCCAATTGTTCATTGTAATTATCAATTCATAAATATATGAGAAAGTTTTATAGTATTATTTTGTTGTTTGTCCTTTCTGCGACAATGTCATTCGCACAGAATGCAGTTACCGTTTCTGGCGGTGAAGCCAATGGCAATTCGGGTAGCGTAAGTTATTCCATAGGACAGACATTCTATTCCGCCAACGTAGGTTCGAATGGACAGGTCAGCGAGGGTGTTCAGCAACCCTACGAAATTTATGATGTTACCGAAGTTCAATCTGTGATTTCGGGTGCGATTTCTTTGTCGGCATTTCCAAATCCGACAAGCGATTTCCTTACCTTGCGCATTGACGGCGACTACATTGACGGTCTAAGTTGTGCAATGTTTGATATTTCCGGCAAGGAAATTATGCAGCAGCGCATAACCTCGTCGCAAACGAGCCTCGATGTGCAGCAGTTGCCACCGGCGACATATTTCGTCCGCGTAACAAAAGGAAAAAACGAGGTGAAAACATTCAAGATTGTAAAAAATTAACAATGGATAATGGACAATCTGTAGCAACGTGCCATGGCGCGTTGCAATAATGTAAAGACGCAATTCATTGCGCCTAAATATAAATGAAACAAAAAATATAAAATGATGATAAAATCTATCCTTTTGGCAGTATTCTGCCTAATTATCAGTGCAATATCGTTTGCACAAGTACCGCAAAAGATGAGCTATCAGGCGGTAGTTCGCGGAAGCGACAACAATCTAGTTACTAACAGCGAAGTTTCGGTGCGCGTAAGCATCCTACAGGGAAGCGTTGACGGCGAAGCCGTCTATACCGAAACCCATTCGGCAACGACCAACGCCAATGGCTTGCTGACGATTGAAATCGGTGACGGCACAAGCAACGACGATTTCTCAGCAATCAACTGGGCAAACGGACCATTTTTCGTAAAGACCGAAACCGATGTTAACGGTGGCAACGACTATAATATTATAGGTGTAAGCCAGTTGCTGTCAGTTCCGTATGCTATGTACGCGCAGACGGCTGGCAATATGCCTGATGTAAGCGGATTTTTGACCGAAGAAACCGACCCGACCGTTCCCGAATGGGCAAAAGCCGAG
>Ga0265299_10000223_pt1 | contig 75309 bp, 52 predicted proteins | sample AusTroGonzalo_MG_4_FD_193485 | JGI IMG/M metagenome (GOLD analysis project Ga0265299, IMG submission 193485) | Bovine rumen microbial communities from tropical cattle in Woodstock, Queensland, Australia - Gonzalo_02 | ecosystem: Host-associated > Mammals > Digestive system > Stomach > Rumen ... | reverse complement strand
TCTTGAAGTTGCTGAACATACCGAAATGGTAGGCTACCATAATTGTCATAATTTCGCTTTCCGACAATTTACCCTTGCGGTCTCGATGCCGTTTTCCATCGTTTCCGTCGCTTAGACGCAGTTGCTTGTTCAATGTTTCATCAAGATTTTTGCAGAATTCATCCATCATGCAAAAGATTTCTGTAATTTTGTCCTCGGTAATCATAGCAATTCTTTTTTGTATAACTTATTGATTAACACCACAAATATACAAAATAATGCTGTGATTACCAAATCTTTTTTGTTCAATTTTTCAGTTTTTTCTTATCCCGAACTCGCGTAAATCATAATCAAGTAGTTCTGAAATTTGTTGTAAACGCTTCACATCCATGTTGCCATTTCTGAAAATATCGTAGGCATTGCGGCGCGAACAGTGTATCATCTCGGCAAACTTAACTGCCGATATGTGCTTCTCGTCAAGCACTTTCCTGATTTCGTGTCCTATGTGTATGTCTATATTCATGCAAAAACCGCGAACTTTTGTTATGCTCGAGGTTCTGCATACCTATTACCCAACAAGAAGCCCGCGGTTTTCCGCGAGCGTTCCGCCTCTTGTGGGTAATGTAAAATTTTGCAGATTTCGAGCATTACTTAGAAAGCAAAAACGCCAATATGTTTTTTTCTATCCTATTACAGTTCTATCTATTTCGTTAATAAGTGTTTATATTAAACCCAAATCGGTCATTAGAAAATAACAATCCATAAGTTCTAATGACCGCCATTAGAAAAAGATGCTTGCTTTTTCGTAAAAATCAGTAATTTAGCGGTCTTACCACACATTCTGTAGGCTGTTATATGATGCGGGATTATGATATTAAGTTCGTAGGGAAAGAGATAACGCCATTTGGAGGGTTGTCTTTATTCCTAAAAATGTTGGAACGGTGCAGTTTCGACAAGCAGTTGGAGAACTGCAATTTGCCGATGCAAGGATCGAACAGGGGCTACAAGCCACTGCAGCTCATCCTTGGTCTTTTCGCGGGTGTCTGGTGCGGGGCATGCTGCTTCGGACATCTTGATGTCGTCCGCTATGACAAGGTGTTATGCAGCTTGCTTGGCTGGGAACGCGGAGCAGACCACAGGGCATACCAGCGCTATTTCAACAAGTTCTCACAGGCTGTCAATCAGCGGGTGTTCAGCGATTTGTATAGTTGGTTCTTCTCACAGCTGGTATTCGACAACTACACGCTCGACTTCGACTCTACGGTGATGGTTCGTGAGGGGCATCAGGAGGGAGCGGCAAAAGGCTATAACCCGAAGCGGAAAGGCAGACCGTCCCACCATCCGTTGCTGGCTTTCGTATCTGACCTGAGGATGATTGCCAACTATTGGCTTAGGCCGGGAAACACTTCCGCAAGCACTAACTACATCGCATTCCTTGACGACACACTGTCAAGGCTTGCAGGCAAGAAAGTGTCCCTTATCCGCATGGACAGCGGCTTCTTTTCCAATGGCATACTCGACTATCTGGAACTAAAATCACTGAAATATATAGTGGCGTGCCGCTTCAACAACAGGATCAAGTACAGCCTAATACACGAGAAGAGATGGTTGACAGTGGACGACGGGCTGGAGATTTCGGAGACGACATATCAGGCGGATGGCTGGAAGGAGCCACGCCGTATTGTCATGGTGCGACAGGAAATTGAGAGGCGCCCTAATGCCGCAGGAAAGGTTATAAGACAGTTGGAACTGTTTGACGACAAGGCAGATTTCGGAAAATATAGGTACAGCTGCTATGTTACCAATCTTGACTTTTCTGCAAAGGTTGTGTACGATGCTTATCGCGGCAGGGCAGACTCTGAAAACAGGATAAAGGAATTGAAAAACGACTTCTCTCTGGATGAATTTGTATCCCATAATTTCTGGGCTACAGAAGCCTGTGGCAATTTTATCGTGATGGCTTACAACTTCATGTCATTGTTTCGTCACGCATTGATTAACTCAGATAAAAGACAGTTCCTAAAGACAATACGCTACGAATTGATTGCCACGCCGGCTTATTTGGGCAAGGTAAATTTTAAGGATAAGCACATTTTATACCTGGCCAGGTCACTAAAAACTCGAAAATCGTTCCTCGCAATATGGGAAAAACTAAGCGATTTTTCTTTGCCGTATGACTCTACAAAATCCTAATGACCGATTTGGGTTAAATTTGTTTTATATTTTTAACTTATATCGTTTGTTAATCCAATTAATTTTTCAATGAGAAAAATTAGACAATTTATAATTGTATCCCTTCTTCTCTAATATTGTACTTGAATAGTGACGGAGGCGCAGAATTCCACTGGTCGATGGTATATACAAACGCATTTATCTCTTCGCCTATGTCAAATCCTTTGTCCCACAAGTCGCAGGCAATTTCGTATCGCTCGGAATGTGTCATCGGTGGCTTGTTGAGAATTACGATGACATCCCAGTCGCTATCCTCCCTGTTGTCTCCACGGGCGCGAGAACCATACAAGATTATCTGCGCATCAGGTTCGGTAGCCCTAACCGTTGTGCGAATCAAATCCAATACCTTGTCTCTGCTCTGGCGTTCCATTGTGGGAATTTTGTTTTCAATCGAGGCAAAAATACAAAAATATTGCTTGTAGGCAAAACCTTTTGCCACTGCTTAATAATAAGAAAGGCACATCAGAAACTTTTTCCAACAATTTAAATGTCTTTAATTTCTTTATTCAAAAATTCGATAAATGTTTCTCTAGTAGGCAACTGCAACAGATACTTTGATACGAAAAGATTCTCGTCCATACCTGCTGTTGCATATTTTACCATTTCTGTTGTGGCATCGGTGCAAAGCAGTATGCCGATAGGGGCATTATCACCATCGGTTACCATATTTTCGCGATAATATGACACATACATATTTAGTTGTGCCATATCAGCATAGTTGAACTTTTGTGTTTTCAGTTCTACAAGCACGTGGCATTTCAATATCCTGTGGTAAAAGACCAAATCAACGAAAAAATATTTATTGTCAATCAGAATTCGTTTTTGTCGAGCCTCAAAACAGAAACCTTCGCCCAGTTCAAGAATAAAGTCTTGGATATGAGTTATTAACAAATTTTCAAGGTCGCTTTCTTCAACAACATCAGAACTGCGTAATCCTAAAAAATCAAAAATGTATGGCGATTTTACAATATTGGATGGGGTTGCCGTATCGGCTTTTTCGTTGATAAGAGCAATTAGCTTTTCTGGTTTTTGGCTGATACCAGCCCTTTCAAAGCAAAGCGAATCTATCTGATGCCGTAGTTCACGTACACTCCAACAGCCCTTTATTGTTTCAATCTCATAAAATGCACGTTTTAACTGATTATCAATCGAAAGGAGTTCTGCTATGTGAGAAAAGGATAGGTAGTTGAAAATCTTGTCGCGATTAACTTTGGGCAAAGAAGGTTCATTATTTGCAACTAGCAATTCTGTGCCATAAGATTTTCCAGACAGTGTCTGTATTATTTCACATTGTTGATTATTAGATGATTGTAATAATCCAGACAGCGACTGGATTATTTGTCGATTATTATTTGCCAACAAATATTTTGCAATCTCTTTGCCAATTTCTGGATACACCTTATAAAACAATCGGCATAAATTCAACATAGATCGTCCCAACCCTTTAATTTGGATGGATTTTGCCAATTCAGAAAGCAATTTATCCCCATATTTTGCCCTGTCTTCGCCATTTTGCTCAAATTCTACAATCCAATAACCCACCAACCAATTGCGTGCGGTGACATTTTGGTTGATTGCTCTAACTGCATTTTGCTGCAATACGTTGTGAGCAGTTTGTATGTTCGTTGCTAATTGAGGAAAATTCATTGCTTAATTATTAGTCTGTTGCAGTGGCAAAAAAAGAAAACTTAACGAGACAAATATAACAAATTATGAAAAAACTACCTATTGATATTATGTCATAATTTTTGCTATAAAAAACGAAAAGCACATACTCAAATGTGCCTTCCGTTACAAATATCGTGTTCGTTTATTTCTTCAAATGCTGGTCGAGCCATCCCTTGAATTCGCGCTGCCACAGGATGCTGTTCTGCGGTTTCAGAACGAAGTGAGTTTCTTCTGGGAATACCACCAACTTGCTTTCGATGCCACGCATCTGTGCCATGTTGAATGCCTGCAGGCTTTCGGTATATGGGATGCGGAAGTCCTTGCCACCTGTGAAAATCAGGATAGGTGCATTCCAGTTCTGTACGAAGTGGTGTGGCGAAGTTTCGTACGACTTCTGAGCTATTGCATTGTCCTTTTCCCAGTATGGTCCGCCGAGGTCGTGGTTTACGAAGAACATTTCTTCGGTAGATGCGTACTGCGATTCAAGGTTAAACATTCCGCAATGTGCGATGAAGGCCTTGAACAAGCTGTCCTGGTTGTGACCTGCGAGCCAGTATACCGAGAAACCGCCATAGCTTGCACCAACTGCACCAATATGGTCTTCATCAATGTAAGGTTCGGTCTTGATAGCGTTAACTGCCGAAACATAATCCTTCATGTTCTGTCCGCCGTAGTCACCCGAAATCTGTGCGTTCCATTCAGTGCCGAAGCCCGGGAGACCTCTGCGGTTAGGTGCGATTACTATGTAGCCGTTGGCTGCCATAATCTGGAAATTCCAGCGGTATGACCAGAACTGTGAAACTGGGCTTTGTGGTCCGCCTTCGCAGTAGAGGATAGCGGGATAAACCTTTGTGGAGTCGAACTTTGGAGGGTAAATAACCCAAGTGAGCATCTGCTTGTCGTCGGTGGTGGTTACCCAGCGTTCTTCTACGCGACCCATCTCAATCTTGTCGTAAATGTTCTTGTTTACATTTGTGAGCTGGCGTTCCTGTCCGTTCTTTCCAACTACGAAAAGTTCGGTTGCCATCGACATTGAGGTCTTGGAAGCAAGCAAGTCGTTTCCGCAAGCAGCAAGTCCTGTGAAGTCGTGCTGACCCTTGGTGAGCTGTGCAATTTCGCAAGTGTTGAGGTCAACCGAGAAAATCTGGAAGGTTGCATTGAGAACGGTTGTGAAGTACAACTTGTCGGCGTTTTCGTTGTCCCAAACGACATTCGAGCAGCCGTAGTCCCATTTTTCGGTGACATACTTCTTTTCACCAGATTCGAGGTCCATCACGAATAGGCGTTCCTTGTCGGATTCGTAGCCGGGAGTTTCCATACTTATCCAAGCGAGTTTCTTCGAGTCGGCCGAGAATACAGGGTACTTGTCATAGCCCATCATACCTTCGGTGAGGTTCTTTACGGTGCCGTCCTCAAGGTTGTATAGGTAAATGTCTGAATTTGTGCTAACTGCATAATCCTTGCCGCTGAGTTTCTTGCAAGTGTAAGCGATGCTCTTGCCGTCGTTACTCCAAGCGATTTCAGCATCGTCGAAGTAAGGGCTAAGCGGAGAATCAAACTTTTCGCCTTCCATAATGTCGGCTGCGGTTGTGATATTGTCGTTGAAGTCGGCTACGAAAATATGCGAGTACTTGTAGTCGTGCCAGTCGTTCCAGTGACGGTACATAAGGTCGGTTGCGATTATGCAGTTAGTGTTTGGCAGGTCGGGATAGATTTCGGCTGGAGTTTCGTCCATCTTCACATCGGCGATGAGCATAATCTTGTTGCCAGTTGGTGAAATCTTGAACGAATTTACATCAAATGCAAGGTTCGAAATCTTCTTGTTCCCCTTGCCGTCGGCTGTCATTGTCCAAACCTGAACTGCATCGCCTTCGGTTGAGAGGTAAGCGATATTTCCGTCCTTTGTCCAGCGCGGGTTGAAGCACGAAATGCTCTCGTCGTTGGTAAGCCTTGTTGCTTCGCCGCCTTCGACCGGAATAGAGTAAATCTGGGTGTTGGAACCGTTAGTCTCTACGCTGTAGTATGTTACGGTGTAAAGTACGGTTTTACCATCGGGGCTAACCTGCATATCGCCAAGTCGTCCGAATTTCCACAGCACTTCGGGGGTAAGGATGCCGTTCTGGATTTCTTCTTCGGTCAGGTCGCGCTGATATGCTACCGGACCTTCAGCGTTTCCGCCTTTCTTGTCATTCTTGTCGCACGATGCAAAAATCAGTGCAAGGCCGACAAATACTAATACTAATCTCTTCATATTCTGTAAGTTTTATTTATTATGCAATTATTTCCCCATGTATCAAGAGTTAATTAAAGATTTTTTATGTAATCATCAAAATCACTACATTTAACATAGCGGTTTGTGTAACCAAGTGACTCCAAGTTTTCCCTTAACAATTTATTCAATTTTGTCAACTTTATGATGTCGATTGAATTATAAGCCAATATGTTCATATTCGCAAGTAATCTTTGCGCAGGGTCCTCTATTGTATTGGTGTCCGTAACAAGAACATATATGCATGGTATTGATTCAAAAACATTAGTGTTTTCGCTAATTTCATTGCAAATATGTATGCTGTCGCTAATCTTTTTCTTTAAGTTGTAACCGGCAACTTTATTTTTTATTATTTCATCATCTTCTGTTTCTAAATTGGAATTTTTCAATTGATGTGTCAGGAAATTCTTGTTACTTTTGATTTCAACGAACAAAAAATGATTGTCTTTATGAGTAATACAGTCAACAGATGCCAATTGTGATTGGTTGTTTATCTGACAAAAAATCGACTTTACTTTATCAAAATCAATGACATTCGTCTGCGATGGCGTTGGACAAGGATTGTCTATGCAAGGTGTCTTAGGTTGGGGCTTGTGCAAAACGCATATCTGCGTCTCGTCCAAATTTGAGTATGACTTTATTAGTGAGTATAGGGTTGTTGCATCCATGAGTTACTCCTTATAGTCAACAATATCCATAATATTATTGAGCGGTTCTGCCAATTTTGCAAAAACAGATGTAAGGTCATCGGTAACATCGGTCATTGTCTCAAGGTGATTTTCGTCCTCTTCCGGGGTATAAAAATTGGTATATTTACTCATTTTCTCAATTGCAGAATAATAGCGAATTGCCTGAAGGAAGTACGGACTATGGGTTGTTACCAATATTGGGATTCCACTGTTTGCCAGATTTACTAATTTTTCGGCAAAGCGGACTTGCCATTCCGGATGTAAATGATTTTCCGGTTCGTCCCAAATAAGCAGCCGTTCCGGTCCAATTATCTTCGTGTTTTCCAATAGCTGGACAATGCTTAAACTCTTAATTCCAGAAGCAACATTTACCGTCGTAAAACTATTGTTTCCCTCTTTAAAAACTAGTTGATGACTTGTTGTGTCATAAACCATTTTTCCGCCAGTAATATCATTCATATTTATTTCAGAATGAATAAGCCTATCGGGTTGTTGCGATGCCCAAACAACTTTTTCAACCATATCCTTGATATGCGATGGCACAATCGGCATACTGGTAAATGATGTGCGTCCTTCTGTCTCTCTCCAAGTCTTTGCCGCTATAATTGCATCGGCAAGATGAACATATAATGGAGATTCTATGTATGTTGCATCGGAAATGAAAGGATTCTTTTCGTCATAAAAAACTTTTACAATTTGATTGTTCATCGCTTCAAAACAAATGCGAGGATTACCCTCCGATTGAAGTTCAACAGAAGTTGTTTCGTGTCCTACAGAACACAAAGTATTCATAAACTCCGACTCAATAAGGTATTGCAATTCTGTTTTTAAACTGGCGGCAGGATTATCTTTGTTGTCCCAGCATATTCGGATGTTCTCCAAATCTTCTTCCAACAGTTTTCTCTGACGGGGAACCAGATTGTGCCTTTCCAGTATTTCCTTTACATTTGAAATGAATTTATCCTTGTCGTCTGATTCTATGAATAGCTTTTCAAAATCATAGCTAAATCGAGGGAATCCGTATGAATCGTAGTCTATCTTGTGGTTTAGCCCCTGAAGCCTACTGTAAAAAGATTCTATATGCTTTTTTAATAATCTTTTATTGTCCTCTTCTCCAGCATTCTTAGTGTTGGCAATGGCTTTCACAACAGAAAATAGAGCCCGCCCTATTGTACTTTTGCCAGAACTATTAGAACCAGCAATCACAGTCAAGCCATTTAATTTGATGTTGGCTTGTTTGATTTTATTAACATAAGAAAGCTTCAATTCCATGTTTCTGTTGCAATTAGTGATAATGGGTGCAAAATTATGATAATAATTTCAAATCCCTATAGAGGCATTAAAATTTCTTTGTTTTTGCATCTGTAGGTACTCAAATCAATACAGCATTCCGAAAGCCCACAATGGTATTTTATGGAAAACTGCACTATCAATATCATCGGCTGCGATGTAGGCGTTGCGTTCGCTTCTGATTTGGGAATAGTCCTTGTCCTTGCCTCCGACTTCTATCACGCACTCTCTGTCAATGCGAAAATCGCCCGATTTCAAACCGCCATATTCAACCTTATGCCCAGATGCAGCAAGCTGATTGCAAAAGAAAGTTTCGCGCACTGTTCCTATTTCGGGCGTTACATTTGACAAGGCATATAGCAAATTGGGATTGTCAAGCAGAATCTTGTCTGGCTTCTGCAAGTCACCAATCTTGTCTAAACCAGCGAAAAGTCTGCGTATTAGAGCAGCTTCTTCAAGGTTAGTAAGGTACTTCAGAGTTGTCGTTCGCTGTATTCCGATGCTTTTCGACAACTTGGCAATGTCAACCTCGTATGGCACAATCTGTGAAAGCACCTGAAGCAATGCCTTTATTTTCCGCACATTGCCAACCTCTACATTCCTGTAGCCTGTGAGTTCTGCATCTATAATATAGTTCACAACCGACTCTATATTGCTCTGATACACCTTCTTGCCTTCATAATAAAACGGATAGTAGCCTACGCGAAGGTACTGCGGAAAAAATTCCAAAGGATGGCAAACGCTCTTCACATATTGGCAATAGGCATTCGGGGCGGCAAGCAATTCTTCAAGCGAAAGTGAATCTATCTTGAGTCCGTGCTCGAACCAAAGGTATTCGCGAAACGAAAGCCCCGGCATTGAATATTCCTTGATTCTACGCGACAAATCAGATTGTCCATCATTTATTCTTAGAAGCGAGGACCCGCTGACAACAATATGCAGGTTGCGATGCAAGTCGTAAATCTCCTTTATTTCACCACTCCAGTTTTCATACTTGTGAATCTCATCTATAAATAGATGCGTTCCGCCCTGCTTGCTAAAATTATCAGCTACATCGACCAAAGTATGGTTTGAAAAATACGATGTATCTGCTGAACAATAAAGCACATGACGATCATCTGGAGCAAAATTGCGCCTTATGTACTGAAGCATCAAGGTCGATTTGCCAACCCCCTTCGGACCCTTTATTGCAATAAGTCTCAACGACCAGTCAATCTTGTCCATCATACTGCGAACATATTCCATAGGAACTGTCGAAACATACTCATCATGTCGCTCAAATAACTTTTCCATACCTTAAAGATTATGACCGTACAAAGATAAGTGTTTTTTGTAAAACACAAAAATATATCAAAAGTGTTTTTTATAAAGAACACTTTTTGAACAAAAATGTATTTTGTAAAGAACACATATAATACATAAACATTTAAATGGCGAAACCATTAAACATTGAACTTTTGAACCCTTGAACCCCAAAACATAGAAACGGCATCAGCCATAGAAACGTGAAACTTTCAAACGGCGAAGCCAAAAAGAGAACCCATCATTTCCGAATGCATCCCCTTCATATCATTCATCTCCATTCCATTTGGCAGGATTTTTTATGTAATTAACACGGCTCTTTCATTTGAACGATGTCATTATCTGTAATACAAATAGTTAACGTTTGAACAAATCCCCTGACTGAGCTTGTCGAAGTCAAGATAACAAATTCAAATTAACCTTACTCTTCGATACTTCGACTGTGCTCAGTAACCGCAGGCTCAGGGAGCGGTTGTTCGCTTTTAAATGAAAGAGCCGTGTGTAATTAACGGTTCGGTAATATTCGTAATCGTTACGGATAATGTGTTCGTAATAATTGCGCTACCAGACAGATGTGCCTCGTGTTTGGCGCAATTCATTGATTTTCCGTGCCGAAAATATTTTCAATGCACGAACAAATTCGTTAAGACCATGTTTCATGGGTTGCGTTATCCGTAGGGGACGGTTTCAAACCATCCCCTACGGATAATCCACCACCATTATGATTGTTGTCGATTTGTATTGTTGCGTGAAAATGGTCGGGCATGACAATGTGTTCGTGCAAAACGATGTTCGTATAATGCTACGCAATCCGTTCTGTACCGTCGTGAATCCATTTGCTTTTGCCCTTTCAGGGCGTGTGGGTGTGTATGTATATTGGTTTGAGGCGTAGCCTAAACCTGTTGTGCTTGCTGGGCTTTCAGTCCGAAAAAAGTAAGGTTGCAAATGCGAAAGGGCAGGATAAGAAAATTTCCATTTGAACAAAAACAAAAAAAGAATGTAACGCAATGGTTACATTCTTATTATATAAAATCATAAATCAAATTTAGTTATTGCGAACACAGCGAACACTAAAACCACGATATTTGTTATCGTCGTGTCCATCAAAATCAGACTAGTAGTCATAATCAATGTCACGCGTATAGGCTCTGTCACTATTGTACTCTGTTGCCGACCAGAAAAGAGCATCGTAGCCAAAATCATTGTATGCTGAACTGTAGTAGCTATCATAATAGCCAGCTGGAAATGCTGCAAATCCTGTTATGCCAAAGTTCGGAGAACTGACTAAAGAACCGCTTCTCCACAAACTTGTATTTCCTGCCAATTTTGGTCCTGCGCTGTTTGGACCTCCCAAATAATCAGAAAGCTGCGTCCATTCTGCATCGCTCGGCAAATGCCATCCGTCGGGACATATACCCTGCACACCGCTCGGATTGGATTCGCTACTGCTAGCGCCGTTCATTGCCGCAGTCCAGTTGTACAGATAGCCATAGGAGGCAACATTGTTGCTGCTGTTATTCGGATAATAGCGATATGCAGTTGTATTACTTGCCGTAGAACCTAAAGGTATGTCTCCCTCATAACGCAAATTTTCTGCCATCCAAGTCTGGCTACCTATTGTTACGGTAGCGTAGGTTTGACCATCGCGCGAGTCTGTTAATGTAGAATCAGAAGTATCTGTGCTATTGCTTGACGCAGAGACAGGACGCACGGATAGTCCAGCACTGCGGTAGCTGTCGTTCATGTAGTAATTGCCCGAATTGCAGTCGAGGTACCACGCGTTGAGCGGACTGCTCGTGTCGAACGAACTCGACCAGTAGAGGCTGCGGGAACCGGCATCGCGGAGGTCGCTATCGTAGCGGAAGCCAGCAGCGGGCAGGAAAATAGAGTTGCCGTTAGGTCCAGTGAACAAGCGTCCGTTTACTCCGTTCTGGGTTGTCCAAGTTACGGTACAGTTATTTGTCAGTTCAACCATTTCATCATAGGTCGGCATTCTCCAACCCGAACCCCAGTTGGCAGCGGCAGCGTCATCGTTTGCTTCTAAGGTTGTAAGCGCGTCGATAAAACCGTTATTGCCATAACTTGAATTGTTGCAATACTTGGTTAGTGTACTAGAACTACCATTGCAATAGAGATAAGTACTCCAATTGTAAGTAGTCTTTGTGGTTGTTTCACCCCAAGCATAATAGTTTCCGTATGAAGTAGGGGTATTAGCACCCACATTGCAAGTAGCCCACTTGGTGCCACTTGGCAGACCGAGGTCAACCCAGTCGTGTCCGTTTAGCGTGCCTGTTTGATTGATAGCATGAATGTTGAAACTTGCTTCAGGAGATCCACCAGTAGGATAAACTGTTACAACAAAATCGTTTGCCGACAAAGTTGTTATATTCAAATGAATCAATTGTTCTGCCCCTGCCACCAAGTTAAACTTTGGGCTATTAGGGGGATTGCCACAGCCACCGTCAGGTTCTGTACACATTGTTGCTGTTGCTTGACTGGAAGTTGCATTTTCTCCATTTACCCTGAGGTATGCCTTAACGTTTGACAAATCCGAAGAACCATTATTCTTTACTTTGAAATAAATGTCCGTAGAAGAACCTGCCTGGATGTTTATCGTTGTTCCTGTTATTTCTTCATCTTGTTCATTCAATATCGCTAATTGTGCACCAATTGTATTCGGAATTGTAAACGACCTAACTTCTCCGTAAGCCGTACCTGCGCTGTTGGTGGCGTATGCCTTATAGTAATAGGTTGTGCCAGAGGTAAGTCCAGTAAGAGCCTTGGTAAAACTGCCAGTTCCACTACCGCTCTGTACAGACTGCGAAAGGTTGCTGGAGTTTGTGCCGTAAAGGAAGCCACGTGCGGTTACGGTTGCGCCACCATCGGAAGTCACATTGCCAGAAAGGGTTGCGCCAGTGGCGGTAATATTGGAGGCTGTGCCTGTAGTTACGGCTGGCACAAAATAGGAATTCTGCATATCGATTGCAGCCTGTAGTTGTGCCACAAGTGCATCAACATACGCCTTGGTTGCGGCATCCTGCGCATCGGTCGGGTCGGTTACATTCTTCAACTGGGTATTGACCGAGTTGCTCAATGCTGCCACATCAGTCAATGTCTGGCTTTCGGTGGTAAGGTATCCGCTGAGGTCGGGTGTGTTTTCAATTTCTGAATAGTCGTAGGTCGGCTTGTTTTCTGCCTTTGCCCAGTCGGGTACGGTGGGGTCGGTCTCTACGGCAATTCCGCCACCAGCTCCGCTCATTGCTACAGGCTCGAAACGTCCTGTTGTGGCATTGTAGGCAAGCACATCGCCATCGTTGGCACCAGTGGCATCAATGTAGGAAACACTTCCTGCTGCAAATGCGTAAGGTACACTTACAAACTCGATTGTACCGAGCGAAAGGTTGAACTGAAGCATTGCAGTTGGGTCATAGTCAATCTTCAGGAACTTGCGTCCGCCAGCCCAGTCAATGTCGGCAAACTCGCCAACAGCCATATATGGGTCGCGGCCAATCTGGAACGAGAACGAACCGTAGGCGTTGGTCGTCAGCGAACGGATTTCTCGGTAAATCAGTTCGCCCTCGGGACTGCCATCAAGGATTGACAACTGAATCATTATTGGTGTGTTAGCCATCACTTCGCTGTTTGCATCGCGGGCTATGGCCTGGAAATTAATTGCCTGCGGCACATCCTGCGCCGTCAGGAACATTGCTGCCATGAGGAGGCAGAGGGTGAGATACAATTTCTTCATAATTATTCTATTTTTTATTTTTATCATTTTCTTTATTACATTGGGACACAAAATTTTGTATCCTTACATTGTGGCGACGTGGCGCGCCGCGTCGCTACATATTGTCAATTATACATTGTCAATTATCCATTATTAATTGTTTTTCACCACCTTTTTTACCGCTATTACATTTTTGCCGTTCATCACCGACACAAAATAACTGCCTGCCGGCAATGCCTTTACATTCAGGTATGCCTTTTCTCCATTTGCAAAGGTCTGCAACACCATCTGTCCCAATGCATTGAACACTGCCACACCTGTAACACCTTCAGTACCGTTGAAATCAACGGTTAGTATGTCGGTAACGGGATTCGGGTAACATTCAATCTGCGAGGGCATTTCGGATACTTCCTGCAGGATGGTTGGAAGGTCGCCGCCAGTGTTTTCCTCGCTGCTGAGGGAACCGCTCTCGAGGCTAATGCCATCGCTTCCGCCGGTTGCCATTGTGAAATTGAATGTCTCGCCGAGGACAAAATTTACATTGTCGCCTGCCGCACCGCCCGAACTCATGCTGATACGGTCGAGATTCTGTGCATTAGCTATTGCCGTAAACAGCAGGAACAATAGAAATGTAGTTGTATACCTTATCATATTTTTTACCCTAAATCTCCGTGTCGGGCGCAACCTTATCCACCCACCAGTACCAAACAGGCTTATTATATACAAAAGAAGCGTGGTACTGATATACCATATCTTCGAATGGAGGTCGTGAGAATTACCCTGTAGCAAGATTTAGTCATAACAGCCCACGCATAGCGTGAACTACTATGCTCTCTTTGCTACGAAAATTTCTCACGTTTCCATTCGCAAGACGAGCATAAACGCTTCGTTAATCAATATTTACGGCTTGGTTCATCGCCAAACCGAGGACAAAAATAGGAAAAGGGAATGGAATGGCAAAATTTATTTTGCTATGAACTATAATATTTTTATATCCAGTATTTTATCTCAATTCCACTTTTTGTGCAGCACCAAAAGTGCTGTAAAAACTATATCCTCTTCAGCCATATTTCCATGAACCTATCATATACCGAATAGCCTTTTTCGGTATGGAAAACAAGTTCCTTGTTGATTAGCTGTACGAGTGCCTTGTTTATGCTGCTTGTACCTTTAAGATTATATTTCCTTATGAACGAATTTGAATTTATTGCGGGTACAATATGCTCCTTTGCTATCGCAACCAGCAACTGCGCCTGATTTATTGTCAGAAAGTCGTAAATGCGCTTGTAGCCGTCGGTTTCGGTTTCGACAATCTTCATCACACATTCGCTTATGTCCGATTCGGTAACCTTTTCTGGTGCCAGTTCGAACAGTTTGTTGAGGATATACTGCACATACCAAGTATGCCCTTCAACCATATTGTATATTTTTTCGAATGTGTTTTTATCTAAAGTTATCCCTATGGTTTTCATCCAATTGCAAGAAAACTTAAAATATGTTTCCATTGGGATTGGCTTCAGGTTCATCTTTTCTGTGCTCCGATAGAAAGGACGGGCTGCCGAATTGAAAATGTCGTCCATAAGGTGTTGCTTGCTTCCCGAAAAAATGAAATGCAAGTTCGGACAGAATTGGATGTAGGAACGGAGCAGTGCCTCGGTTTCCGTTTCGGGATATTCGGAAATCTGTTGAAACTCGTCAATGGCAATTATACATTCCTTGTCCGATTCCTTTATGTATGAAAATATTTCGCCGAGTGTGTTTTGCGTGTCCTGCTCCTTAAAATCAAGCGAAGCCTGTGGCAACCCACTTGCAATGTCGGTTGAAAAGACTACGCGGCAACTTTTGAATATGTTTGCTATGGCTGAAGCGGTTTTCTGGGGAATGCTATCGAGTTTGCCGATTACTGTTTTACCGAACAGAGATACAAAGTCGCCTAGTGATTTAGTGGCAAAAATATCCATATAGAGGCATACGGCATTCTTGTTCTCCTTGCCTATCTGGTAGAAAGTATCTTTGATTAACCCTGTTTTTCCCATCCTGCGCGGACTCATCAGCGTGATGTTTCTTCCGTTTCTTAATGCCGAAATCAGTTCTTTCCTTTCGGTGTCACGCCCGCAGAAATATTCGTGTCCTGCATACCCTAAAAGGAGAAATGGATTGTATAATTTATTCATATTCAATAATTTGTTTAAATTGCACTTTTGGTGCTGCACCAAAAGTGCTGCAAATATAATGATAAAATGATTATCCGCAAAATATGTTTATTATTATTGTCCTCTAAAAGTTTAATAAATCAACACAAAAGCATTCCGCTCCAGCCGCGGAGGCTTTTACTTTTTTGTTGGCAAAAAAGTAAACAAAAAACCATGTCCGCTGAGTCTGCTTCGCTAAAAATCGGCTGCACTACGCTAAAAGTCAGAAACTTGTCTGCGTTTCTCTCCGACTTCAAACAGACTGACTTTTTACGCTCCGTTTCTCCGATTTTCTTAACGCTTACCAGCCAAGGCGGCAATCAAGGTATCGCCAAAGGCGATGGATAAAAAAACAAAAAAAGTCGGAACTTTCGCCCCGACTTTCCTATTATAAATTTTGTCGTTTTTACTTGATAACGCCGAGTTCCTTTCCGACCTTGGTGAATGCAGCGATGCACTTGTCGAGGTGGGCGATTTCGTGAGCTGCCGAAATCTGAACGCGGATACGAGCCTGTCCCTTCGGAACTACAGGATAGTAGAAGCCAGTTACATAGATGCCTTCTTCCTGAAGTTTTGCAGCCATATCCTGCGAAAGCTTTGCGTCGTAGAGCATTACTGCGCAGATTGCCGATTCGGTTGGCTTGATGTCGAAGCCAGCAGCCTTCATCTTTGCGATGAAGTAGTCGGTGTTGCTGTGGAGCTTGTCCTGCAGTTCGTTGGTGCTCGACATGATGTCAATCATCTTGCAGCCAGCAGCGGCTACCATAGGAGGAATAGAGTTGGAGAACAAATATGGACGCGAACGCTGGCGAAGCATTTCTATGATTTCGCGCTTACCAGTTGTGAATCCACCAACTGCACCGCCGAATGCCTTTCCGAGAGTACCGGTAAGGATTTCAATCTTTCCACGGAGGTTGTAGCGTTCTGTTACACCGCGACCAGTCTTTCCGACAACACCTGCCGAGTGCGATTCGTCAACCATTACCATTGCGTTGTACTTGTTTGCGAGTTCGTAAATCTTGTCGAGCGGGCAAACGTTACCGTCCATCGAGAATACGCCGTCGGTAGCAATGAGGCGGAAACGGCACTTCTGGGCTTCCTTGAGTTTTTCCTCGAGGTCGGCCATGTCGGCGTTGGCATAGCGGAAACGCTGAGCCTTGCACAGACGAACACCGTCGATAATTGAAGCGTGGTTCAACGAGTCGGAGATGATAGCATCTTCTTCGCCGAGCAGAGGTTCGAAAACACCGCCGTTAGCATCAAAGCAAGCAGCGTAGAGGATAGTGTCTTCAGTACCAAAGAATTCAGCAATCTTCTTTTCGAGAGCCTTGTGGAGGTCGGAGCAACCGCAGATGAACCTTACCGATGCCATACCGTAGCCGTGAGTGTCCATGGCTTCCTTTGCAGCAGCGATGAGCTGTGGATTGTTGGCGAGGCCGAGGTAGTTGTTTGCGCAGAAATTGAGAACCTTGGTTCCGTCCTGCAATGTGATTTCACCACCCTGCGGCGATGCTATTATTCGTTCGTTCTTGTACAAGCCGGCTTCTCTGATACCAGCTATTTCCTTCTGTAGATAAGCTTGAAAATCGTTATACATGATATTTTGTTTTTAAATTATTTTCGATTGGCAAATGTAAGAAATAATGAATTAGGGTGAACAAAATTTTTGTGAAAAATAACAGAGAAGAGTTTCTAGGTTTCTTGGTTTCTAAGTTTCTGGGTTGGCTGACAAGATGCAAAATGATTTACTTTATTTGGCTAACAGGCTAACAGGAAAAAAAGGCTAACAGCCAAGACGTAATAACGTTCAGTACGTTATGGCTTCAAGCCTGTTAGCCTTCGAGACTGTAAGCCCCAAACTTAGAAACGGCGCAGCCATAAAAACGTGAAACATTGAAACGGACACCCAGAAACGGCGTTAGCCATGAAACTTAGAAACCATAGAAACGGGCGTTAGCCCAATAAACGCCGAAGGCATTCAAACTGCGCCAGCCATGAAACATTGGGCAAAACGGCTAAAAGTCTAATTGTCGAGCAGAAGACTTGTCTGACAGTCAGCCAGACCATTAGACTGTAAGACTGTTAGCCAGCAAGCCCCCCAACATCAAACCATTTCAAACATATAAACAACAATGCCTGTCAATATTTTTTCTGAAACTATTTTTTCAACATTTCCTTTGCAAAGTGGTAAGCTCCAATGTTTATCATCATACTGGTATCGAAGGACGAGAACACGTAACCGCACTTTGGTTTGTACGAATATTCCACAGTCTTGTCCGACAGCGGCACCTTAAGAGTCTTGCTTTCGGGCTTTACAAACTCAGCGAGTTGTTCGGGCTTGTTTAGGCAATATACATCTTGAGTCACACGCGAAAGAGTTAAGAAACTATGTTTCAGCTCCTTTTCTACTCCAGGGATTATTAGTTCACGTGCGCCAGAAACACCTCCGCCAATAACAACAATGCCGTCAAACAATGTTATCATGTTTGCAAGTGCATCGCCAAGACATTCGCCCATTCTGAAAAAAGCTTTTTGCGCTGCAATCTTGTCGCCTTTTTCTTTTCCCATACCAATCAAGTATATTTCGCGAGGCATTGGAGTATCATCGAAAGGAATTTTTGCATATTCAGAATAGAATCTTCGTAACGAACGTATAGCAATGAGTTCCTCGCAGTTGCGATCGGGATCAAGACGGTTTGACATTTTCCATATTTCGCAAGCAGTAACATTGTCACCGGTGATCAACACCTTGTCGTGTACAAAACCTCCTCCAAATCCAGAACCTATCGTCAGCCCCACAACATTGCGGTACTGCATCTTGTTGCCTGCCTTTTGCAACTGCGCATTGATGAGCGGCAACGAACCAGCCAACGATTCTCCGTATGTGTATAGATCTCCATCGTTGTTGATGAATACTGGCACCTTGAATATATTTTCAAGCATAGCCTTAAGCGGAACTCCTCCTCGGAATCCTTTTAGGTTTTCTGTGTCGCCGATGATTCCTTCGCGATAGTTAGCCGGTCCAGGAAATGCAAAGCTGATTGCATCTATCTTTTCGCCAACAGCTTGTTGCTGCTGTTTGAAACCGTCAATCATCCCTAGCAGGCATTGGTCAAGATTATGACCGTTTGATGGAATTTTTTTTGATTCTCCCACAAATTTCCCATCCTTTATTGTCGAAAAGACAAATTTGCTTCCGCCAGCATCAAGAGTCAGTACAATCATACTACAAGACATTTTAATTTATATCGGCAAAGATAGTCGCTTACATAATTTTTTGCAACCTTTTTTTAGAAAATCTAGGTAAGAATAACTGATATGAACAGCATGACCTCAATGGCACATTGTTTTTTGTCAATCATATTCCAACTCTCAAATAAATAAATTAGCATATCGTATATAAATCCACACTATTGCACATTTATGGTCGAAATATAAAAGTATATGACTAACTTTGCATTTCCGATTATTTATGGGGCTGACGTGGTTTTGACAGCAAGGTAAATGATTGTGTAAGCATGCCGGGCAACGCAGGCTATCCCGTAAAACTGTCTTGCAGAACAATAACTGGCGCAGAAAATGAATATGCTTTCGCTGCGTAGTCGAAGATTCAGTAGATTACCTTAATTCCGGCACAAGGTGCTGGAACGAAACATCGCTCGATTGGACGGTCTGGTTCCGTTTCGGCAAAGCGGTGGCAAAAAATACCGGACTGGCCGCTTCTATTCTCCTGTGAGGTGGCGAGATTTTTAGGAGATAAGGATGAGTTTGGGCGTCTGCCCCCGTGCTTCTCCCGACAACCAATGGCAGAATAAGCATGTAGAAAGCCCTTTTGTTTCTTGTTTGGACCCGGGTTCGATTCCCGGCAGCTCCACATAATCCCCACTATTCTTCGCTTATTCCACGATGTGAAATTTCGACCACCATCGGAACAACCACAGCTGCCGTTCCCGAACTGAACGCGACTTTATCACGGTTGTATTCCACATCGTTCTGGTTTACTAGCAAATTCCCAAGAACAGTTTTAAGCTTCTTGTAAATAGAACCATCCGTCACCTTGATTTTATCAATTAGAGCATCAATGTCAAGTTCAACACGAGAATAAAGTACGCAGAAATAATCGGTGCCTATAGTATTGTCAAGTTTGAACTCATGTGTTTCATCAGGAATGGCAATATGTGTATCATTGTAGCTTATAAATGCGCTTACTTGGTCTGAATAAGGGAACAACTTAGAGATATCGTTCTGTAAATCGGTAGCAATAACATACATCCATACAGGATCGCTGCAACCTACCGACAAACGAAACTTTTTACCAGACATATAATCCTCATCGGTATAATAATGAACCATTTCGCCAATACTATCAAAAATAAAATTCATACAACTTCCGCCATCACGAGCAAGAAATTCAACTTCGCCCGAAATGTTGTATTCTTCACCGTCAACAGGTTGCCACAAAAGCTCTAATTTCTGGATATACAAGTCGTATGCATATCTTACGATGTTGCTGTAGTCGCTGTACTTTATCCATGCGAATCCGCCATTGCCCCAGTCTTGTCCCCAACTATTCATAATTTCGAATGCACCGCCAAACTTGTCATCGTCATAACCGACGACGCACACAGAGTGATTCCCTGCTTTGGTGTCCTGTTTTCCATTCCAAACTTCATTTATGGTATCAAACGACTTATAGTAGGTCATTGAGACGACCACTGGATGATTGTGCGAAAGAGCTTTCTTAGTAAGTAGAACCTTGTTCACATTCTTGTCTCCGTAGTCACTGAAAATCAACGCATAATCATCAATTTTATAATTGGAAGCCGACTTTAGCAACTCTGGAGAAACAATACCGGCACAAGGAGCATTGCACGAAGAATATTTTGCCACGCCCACATCCTTGAGCAAACCAAGCGACTCTCCTATCGACGAAGCCTCCTTGCAATCCTGCGAATACACAAGCTGCGAATACACAAACGAAGGCGAAAAAGCCTCCATTGTAATAGAATCGGTATTTGTCCATCCGTATGACGCAGCCTCGCTAATAGTCCTTGCAGCGTAAGCCGTAGCCCAAGCCGTGCAGGTATTGTATTCGCCCTGGTCCTTTATTTCGGGACAATATTTCTTTAGCGAATACTGGCGTGGCATAGTGGTATAATCCCTAGTTTCAAGGCGCGGACGATACTGAGTCTTTCCATCTTTTTCGGGAAGATAGACACATCCTGACAAATGTTGCTGCGCTGAAAGCGGCAATCCAGCAAAAAGCAGGAAAAGCACAAGGGCTAAAAATTCTACTCGCTTCATAATGATTATTTTACTGTCTGTTGAAATAGAAATCACCAGTGAAAGACGACGACATCCACGGACGCTGCGCGTTCTTTGTCTTGTCGATGACATCTGAGCCGACCATCTTCAGGAACTGCAACACATCAATATTCGGATATTCAAGTGCACTCAGGAAAGCCTCGGTATATGGACTGTTTCTTCCTTGTCCATCAAGAGCTGTATGTCCGGGAGCCGTTGAGAACGAGATTATTGTCCCCGCTGGAGCATTCATTATCGAAAGGCCAAAACTTTCTGCGCCTCTGTGCCACGAACGCGAAATAGGGTCGTTTCGGCAAGCATCAAGCACCACGATATTGAGCTTGCACTTCGAATCTTCCATTATGCCAAGTATCCTGTCCATATCAACGCACTTGTACTTGATGTTGTCCTCGGCAAGATTGTCGATGTCGGTCGGCAAAAGATAGTTTACACCCTTGCTCTGTATTCCATGACCAGCATAATAGAACAGCGCCACATCGTAGTCCCTTGCCTTCAGTCCGAAGTTTGTAAGCTCCCTGTCCATTGTCTCAAGGTCGGCATCAAGTTTCAGTATCACTTCAAAACCAAGTGTCTTCAACTTTTCGGACACATCGGTTGCATCATTCCTTGGATTTGTCAGGTTCATAAGTTCGTTGCTGTAGTTTGAATTTCCAACAACCATTGCAATGCGTTTGTCGGTGTATTCACGGGCCTGCACAACTGCCTGATAAGTAACAACCCTTTCGGTAGTGGCGATTCCTTCAATGTTGCGCACGCTGGCAACAATACGGTTCAGTCCGTCGGCAAGTGTAATGGTCTTCTCAACGGTCATGTCATAATCATCGGCTTTCACTACGCTTATTCCACGTTCCTGCACACCATTCAGCATAATGCTTACATCTTCTATCTTCGAATCCGACTTTATGCCTAGTTTCATCTTGTAATCGCGCTTCGACGACGAAGGTTCAAACTCGAGCCACTCGACCGAAGCCAGATTTTTGCCGCCAAGACTGTAAATCACCGACTTCTCCTCGCGCTTTGTACCAGCCGCATTAGTAACTGCCACCTCTATGACATTGGACCCATCCTTGAGGTTGAGAATCCCTTGCATATTGATGTCAAAGCCCAATCCTTTTATCTCTCGCATTCCCTTCACAAGCTCGCCATTAAGCAATATAGCCACGTTTTCAACCTTCGACTTCGACTTAATGCCCAAATACAACTGTATGTTGTTGGAAATTACCACCTGCTTGAAATCAAGCCACTGAATTTCGGCAAGCACCTTGTCGGCAACATCGCTATGCGATTTTTCAATCCAGTATTTCGCCTGATTATCATCCTTTTCTACTCCATAACCCTTGGCATAGCACAACGACAAGTCCCTTTGTGCATCAACATTACCTTGTTCGGCAGCTTTTTTCAGCCAGAATACAGCCTGCTGATAGTCCTTTGCAAAACCATCGTTGCCCAAATACCAATAGCCTAGCACTGCCTGACCGTTGGCATATCCTTGCTCGGCAAATTTTTTCATGTAGTTCACTGCCTTGGTCTTGTCGGAGTCACAATACTGCATAGCCAGGATAAACTGAGAGTCGGCATCCCCCTGATCGGCGGCCCTGCCATACCAGTACAGAGCCTTGTCGAGACTCTTTGGAACTCCATTATTGCTACCAGTAAGAAACAGTTCGCCCAGAAACTTCTGCATACTTACATCGCCAATGTCAGCCTGCCTTGTCCATACAGAAATCTCGTCCTGTGTTTGAGCAAATATTACCCCAAAAAACAAAAATATAACTGACAATATCAAAAATATCTTCTTCATATCCTTATGAAAAACAATTTGTCCCAAATTTTAGTTATAAAATATAAATCACAAAGTTAATACAACTAAAATTTAATTAAGCACAAAAATTGAACAAAAGCACAAACATTAACATTTGCATATAATGCATATATCTATATTAAAATTTATTTAATAAATAATTTTTAATATTTTATATAATAAATTTGAAATTCATAAAAAAGCTCACAAAAATGCAAAATATTATATAATGTAATCCATATATGCAAATAAAAGTATGTATAGTTGCCAATTATGATATAATAGTTACTGACGTTTGCAGAACAGCCATGTAAAAAACAGTACTTTTGTTTAGTTAATCCATACCGTTTTAAGCCGATGGTAAAGTAATGTATTTTAGGATGTTATATGCGTAATTTTAGGCACATTATACCGATAATATTATTGTTTATATACTTTTTTCCTGCCACTACAATAGCCCAGAAAAACAAAAAAGTAGTAAAAGAAGAAAAAAAGGAAGAAATAAGCCGCTGCCTTACGCTCAACGACCTTGTTGGCATAGTAAATATTAGCACAGATAAGGATTTCGACTCCATACGCGAATTTTTGTACGGCAAAGGCTACAAGTGGAGCGGCGACACCTCGACCTATAGTTGCAGCAAGAAAAACATACAGCTCACATATCATTCATCCGACAGGTTCTACGACAACGAACACTGGGACTATCCTGCAATCGTAATTTTCAGGTCGGCGGAAAAACTTGGCAACATTGTAAATGCAAACATATATAAGAACGTTTGCAACGCCTCAATGAGACAGGACTTGGACACCAATCAGTACCACCCGTCAAGCGGAGGAAAACTATACCACGGGCTATCGACCTACAACGGAAAGCGCTGCGAATACGAAGTGGAATACTACGAGGACAGCACAGTCATCCGCCTAACCATAAAGAATATCGGAGAAATCAATGAATATGTGAGCAAAACCGTAGGCGACAAGGAAAAAATCGTACGCAGCAAGATTGACCGAGCAAAAGACCTATGCGCTGCCAAAATGTTCAACGAAGCATACGCTGCCATCGACTCGGCAATGGGAATATACGCTCCTATGGATTCAATCTTGTACAACGTAAGGCTACAAGTAAGGACAAAACAGGTAAACATCTTATATGCAAAGCTTATCGACGCTGTAAATGTCCGCGAAAACACCGCCGAGGGAATATCTGTCTGCAACGAAATCCTTACAATCGACAGGCAGAACGACTCAATAATCGAGTTGCGCGACATACTGATGGGCAACACTAAGAAAGAATTCCAGCCCTACTCAAAGTTCAACCCATCTGGCTACAACATTACATTGGCTTCGCTCGAAAACCTGATAAACACCGAAATAAAAAACGGTAGAAGTGCCCTAAAACACATATTGACACTCGACTTTACATTCAGTACGGGGCAATACAATACGACATCCGGAAGCCTCAACCTTGAAATATTCGAAGCGGACGGATACACACCAATCAACAAGTCGAACATCAGTCCGCAGAACGACAGGCTGCGCCGCTATGTCAACAGCATAGCCAACAGTTCCATAATAAAGCCAGTATCGCAGCACGGACTGTCGATTAACACCGAGGAAAACCTTTCGTGCAAGATAGAATGGAAATGCACCGACAAGATTGTCAAGATGATAAAAGGCAAGAAAATAACAAGCAACAACAATCTGATACCGTTCATCGACACAATCAATCGCGAATACCTACGCAACATATCACCCAAGACAAAGAAGGATACATTGCCATACAAAGTGATATATACTGTCACACAATGGGATAAGCTATGCAATGGAACATCAATGACAGACTTGCGTGTCACAAATATTAAGACATCAAACAAATTTTCGTGGATGCCTTCATTGGTTATTCCTGGACTTGGCACATATACACAGGGATACCATTCGTCAGTTATTGCAAGGGCATTGCCATTTGCACTGTTTACTGGACTTGCCATAACAGGACTTGTCTATGAAAACGGAAAGGGAAAAGAAATAGACAGGACGGCATGGGGCAGTGGTAACAACAGATTCTGGGAAAACAAAAACTTCGGATATATCATGGGTTACACATGCCTTACCATAGCGGCAACAATATACGTAAACGACCTTGTTGAAAGCATCATAGCAACAAGTAGGAATATGAAACGATCCCAGAGACTACGTGATGCCTTCGAGAAAAGCAGAAATTCAATTGACATGCAAACACAGGATATAAGGCTGGGAAAGAAATAGCATCACAACACTTTAATTATCAGCTTTATACAAATTATATATTCATATATAATACATTGATGCATAATTTTTTGTAAATTTGCATTTGTATGTATCACAACACTATCCTACACAGAATAACCAAAATGATAGCAATATTTTTTGCCATCTTGCTTCTTTTTGTACACAGCGCAAACGCCCAGCAAGTTGACGAAAAAGTGCTGTATGTGGTTTCGGTGAACGACATGCATGGCAACATCGACAATTTTCCGCAATTTGCCGCCCTACTCGACACCCTTCGCCAACAATACCCCGACATACTTCTTATTTCGGCAGGCGACAACCGCACAGGCAACCCTGTAAACGACCGCTATCCTAAGCCCTCCTACCCTATTGCACAACTTATGAACGAGGTGCATTTCGACCTGTCAACCCTTGGAAACCATGAGTTTGACATCGGTGTTGACGGACTTCGCAATGTTGTAGAATGGTCGAATTTTGATTATGTGTGCGCAAATGCCTATTTCGACGACAGCATAAACGTGAAGCCATACAAGATTATAGACTACAAAGGACTGAAAATCGGTTTCTTAGGTGGAATACAGATAGGTACAAACGGAATGCCCGATTTCCATCCAAAATATGCCCAAGGTGTGTCGTTCAGACCGATAGAGGAGGTTCTGCCTGAATATATGTTTCTGCGCAACGAATGCGACATGCTATTCCTAATCTCTCACTGCGGACTGGAAGCCGATATAGAGATAGCAAAGAAATTCCCACAGTTCGATGCAATTTTCGGAGGACACTCGCACAAGAAGATCGAACGCACAAAACTTATCGGCAATACGATGATAACACAATCGGGCAAAAATCTCAACTATTTGACTGTTAGTGTTTTCTATTCTACAAATGGAAAAATAGACTACAAGACGCAACAGGTATTTTCTATCAAGGATTTTGCCAAGAAAGACGAAAAGATACAGAAGATGGTTGACGAATTTGGCAGTTTGGATATTTTCAGAAAGGTTGTAGGCTACAATGATGCCGAAATCAACGATAAAAAACCTTTAGGCTACTTTATGGCAGATGTTATCCGCGATGCTACAAAAGCCGACCTCGCATTCCAAAACCCGGGAGGCGTAAGACTTGGCAAACTACCAGAAGGACCAATTACTGCAAAGGATATATACGCTATGGATCCATTCAACAACGTAATAATGAAATACAAGGTTAGCGGACAGGAGATAATGGATATGCTCGAAACTGCCTATAGAAAAACCGAAGACTTTCCAATGCTTTGTTCCGGGTGCACCTGCATAATGCATTGCAACGAATACGAAGAAATCGAACGAATCGAAATAGTACTCGACAACGGCAAACCACTTGAGCCGAAAGCAAAATACACCATTGCTATAAACAGCTATATGGCAAACATTTATGGTTTAAACAAGCATACGGGCAAAGATTTCCCGCATTCAAACGAAATAACCTTCGATTACTTAAAAAAGCATCCACATATAAACTATGCCAGTATTACAAGGCTGAAATAACATACAAAATATGAAATCAGACTCTCCCCATATCCATTGGTCAATAGCCCTAATTCCATTTGCGGTGCTTGTGGCATTGCAGGTTCTTGTCATCAGGGAGTTTGGCTCCGATGCCATCGATGGTGCCAGCCAGACAGCTTTGCTGGTTGCTGCCGCCGTGGCCGTAGCGATAGCTATGATTGGCTACAAGGTGTCGTGGGAAAACATAAACGGAGCCATTGGCGACAACATAAAGACCATCGGTCCTGCCGTACTGATACTTTTCCTCATCGGTGCCATATCGGGCAGTTGGATGATGAGCGGAATTGTGCCTACAATGATTTATTATGGTATGAAGATAATCACGCCGTCGCTGTTCCTGTTTATGGCTTGCCTTATATGTGCGTTGGTGTCGCTTGTGACTGGCAGTTCGTGGACCACCGTGGCGACCGTCGGAATAGCACTTCTGGGCATTGGTACGGCACAGGGATATTCCGTAGGTTGGACTGCCGGTGCAATAATTTCGGGTGCCTACTTCGGCGACAAGATTTCCCCGCTTTCCGACACAACCGTTTTGGCATCGTCGGTAGGCGAAGTGCCTCTTTTCAAGCACATACGATATATGCTTATTACAACGGTGCCGTCGTTTGTCATTACCTTGATAATATTTTTAGTGGTAAGCCTTATGCATTCAGCCGAAAGCAGCGAGCAGGCAGCTTCGTTTGCCGAAGGCTTGCAGAATACCTTTGTCATCAACCCGTGGCTGTTGCTCGTGCCTGTATTTACGGCGGTCCTCATTGCATTGCGCTTGTCTGCTGCCGTAATCTTGTTCTTGTCGGCTTTGGTGGCGGGAATAGTTATGCTGTTTGTACAACAAGGCATAGTTAACCAGATTGGCGATGGAAATGGTTTCCGCGCACTGATGCTAACCTATTACGACAGTACTTCCATCGACACAGGCAACGAAATACTTACCAATCTGGTGCAAACACGCGGCATGAAAGGTATGCTAAGCACTGTTTTCCTGATTTTCTGTGCATCGGCTTTTGGAGGTGCGCTCACAGGTGGCGGCATGATGAGAAGTCTCACGGCAGCCTTGGCACGTGGCATCAGCGGTCGCCGTTCGATTGTAACATCAACGGTGGCGACAGGACTTTTCTCCAATATGGCTACCGGCGACCAGTATCTCAGCATTGTACTCACGGGCAACATCTTTAAGCAACTATACAAGGACAAGGATTTTGAAGGAAGACTGCTTAGTCGTTCCACCGAGGATTCGGCAACAGTTACATCCGTACTCATTCCGTGGAACACCTGCGGTATGACGCAGTCGATGGTGCTGAAAGTTTCCACATTGGAGTATCTGCCCTACTGCTTCTTCAATATTCTTTCGCCTCTGATGTCAATAACGATAGCGTTCATCGGTTATAAAATATTCAGGCGAGGGGATGATGTAGCTAAAGAGTAGGGGTCAAATTCCTATCGGAATATTTTGGTTGTTAAGACTTTCCGTTTTATTTTTACAAATCGCTTTTCTTTTCAAGCACCCACACTATCGGACAAGTGTTTTTCTCGCTTAACTTGGCGTCGTCCTTCAATATCTTGAAGTCGTTTTTGTGTGCGGGATTGTTCAGCCATTCTGCAAACTTTTCATAATCTAAGATAAATGGGACCTTACACTCTTTGCATAAAGCATCTCCTGACCACATTAGCGTAAATTCATCACAATATTCGTCAACCTTGTCGAACCCATAATTTGCGAAACGCTTGATTAAATTCAGTCCGCCCGGAGTAACACCGCCACGAGTTGTTAATTTCTCCCCGACCTGCATATAGTCGGCAACACTTCGTATCAGCCTGTCCAATTCTTCCTCGGCAAACGGTTCTGATGTTTCATTGCCTACGTGCAAATAATTATAATTGTCTTGGCGGGGAAGAAGCATAAACCATTTGCCCGTTTGTTCGGCAAGGCTAAATGTTATATGATGCCCATTTTTGCAATTCCACGACAAGTCGCTTTTGACTACATTATATTTGCATTCAATGTCGGTGCTATTTCTGTGACAACCCGAAAGTGTATAATCGCCAAATGTCGTCACAGATGCAGGAATCTTCATGTTTAATTTCTTGCAATCCCTAAATGCATATATTCCTATTTCCGTCACCGAATCGGGAAGCGTAATTTCTGCCAGTTTCACACAATCGTCAAAAGCTGAATTGCCAATTTTTGTGAGAGATTTGCCCAATGCTACCGACTTTAGTTTTTTGCAACCGCCAAAGGCATCCCTGCCAATTTCTGTCACCGAATCGGGAAGCACAATCCCAGTCAAACTGCGGCAATCTGAAAATACAGCGTTGCCAATTTTTATGAGGGACTTGCCAAGCGTTACCGACTTGAGCTTCTTGCAGCCAGAAAACGCAAAATCGCAGATATACAAAACCGAATCGGGAACGACAACCGATGTAAGTTCGTTGCACTCGTCAAATGCGTTGCGAGCGATACCCCTTGTGCCTTCCTGTATTGTCAAAGAACCTGAAAGTGCGTTGCCCTTGCATCCCAAACACCAATTTGCCATATAAAGAACGCCGTCGGGCTGGATGGTGTACCACGCTGTTTCGAAGAATGTACTTTGGGAAATGCTTGTAAGCGATTCGGGAATTGTAATGTCCGCCAGACCGCTACAACCCGAAAAAGCGTGTGGCATAATGCAAGATACCGAATTGGGAACCATCAGCGTTGTAAGCCCTGTGCAGCCGAGAAATGCGCTCCAGTCGATACGTGTTACGGAATCGGGAATTGTTACCGACTTCAAGCCAGTTGCATACGAAAATGCAAAATCCTTTATTTCCGTTATGGTGTCGGGTATGACCAAATCAGTTAGCAATTCGTTATTAATGTATAGGTTGTGCGCATAATTAAGCGGATTTGCGTGCAGATTGCCAAAAAATATTTTGCACCAGCCGTCAATGTCGCCGTTATAATGCACTGCCGTCAATTTGTCGCATCCCCCAAATGCAGATTCTGGAATACCTGTTACATTTCCGCCAATATTTACTGTCGAGAGTGATGTGCAGCCATTGAATAAGCCAAAGCAACAACCTTCTTCCTCGTCAAATCCTGCCGACATACATTCCGTCGCATTATAGTTGACGGTTTTCAGGCTGCTACATTCATCAAACGCAAGCGCTCCGATTTCCCGTACCGATTCAGGTATTGTAATCTCTGTCAGTCCGCGACATTCCATAAATGCGTAGTCGCCAATTCTTACAACCGAATTTGGAATCTTTACGGATGTAAGTCCCTCGCAATACTCAAAGGCATAGTTGTCGATTTCCGTTACAGAATCGGGAATAACGACGGAAGCAAGTTCGCCGCAGCAAGAAAATGCCTGGCTGCCAATTTTTGTCACCGAATTTGGAATAACCAGTTCTCCACTAAAATTCTGTTCACACTCTACAAGTACGCCATCTTCAATCTTTAATACTTTCTCTAAATCTTTCATAGTCTTTTATTTTTGGTGTTTTTTATTTGAGTAATTTCAACGGCACAAATGTATAGCACATTTTTATGCACCTTTGATTTTTGCTAGTAGCAGAAAATTGGAAAGCTATATTTACATGTATATAATTATTGTTGACCGCTAAAAAGTGAATTGTTCATTCCACAACCTTTAGCTCACGAAGCTTGCGAGTAAAGCTGAGTGAACCGACTAAGGAACGTGTCGTGTGAACTCGCTTATGCGGTACCTTCAGCTCGGCGTAGCCAACCTTTAGCTCGCGATACGAAGTGAGCAAATGACAAGCCCACATATTATATTAGCATACAAACACTTGATAATATTACAATTACGTGTGCCATCCCACTTTTTAGCGGACAATAATAAATATCAATAAATCATCTCAATAACCAAGAGTTTGTTTCCACCCAGAAAAATATATCGTCTTTAATTACAAAAGCCGAAACTTTTTTGTAAATTTGTCCGATTAAAAAGTATTTACATCATATTATGCTTAAACTTATTTATAGTCCTTATTACGACGGAAACTGCTATGCAGGAAATCCCGCCAAAAATGCGTGTGTAATTGGTGAAAAATATGTTGGCTCTCTCGGGCTGCTCGACGAATTGGAATTGCGGGCGGGGATGAGCCGTGGAGATATAAGCCCAATGCAGCGTGCCATAGCCTATTGCAATGCCATACATAAATTCATGGCAAACAATCCTACCTCAAAACCATTCTACAAAGAATCGTTCGATAACGACCCGCTTGGCGTGGCCCAGCAGTTGCTTCGTTGGCGCGATGCATTGTGTATGGCAGGGTGGAACAAGGATACCACGCTTCCAAACTCACTCTCAGCAGATGGGAAAAATCGTTTAGCAGACTTGCAGAAAATAGAGGTGCATTTTAATATCATTGGCATAGGCGAGCGCTGGCAAATATTGCTTGCAGAGGCAAAAGACCGCAATATCCTTCCCGACGATGTATCCATTGAGGTAAATATGAAAATGGAATATTTGCCTCCCGTTATACGTAAAGTGTTGGATGAAATCAAGAATAAAGGAGGAAAGGTTACAGAATCAAAGGATGTAGCAGAAATTGAGAAAAAGTCCCTCGGAGATTTTGCCAACAAGTTCACCCTTTACGAGTTTCCCGACCAAGTAGATGCATACCAGTGGGCGGCACTGCAATCGGAATATAAGGCTGATGTTCTCATCAACGAGGACAACTTTACATTCAACCAAGTGCTGAAATCGGTTGGCAAGCCGTTGGTTTCGTCTTCAATTGAAGGTGGTGCCACAGACTTGTTGCAACTGCTTAAGCTTGGCATTTCCCTTTTCCGTAAACCTATAAATTATGCAAACCTGATGAGCTACCTCAGCATTTTCAGGCATCCGATTGACAAAGACCTTCGTCGCAAATTGCGTGAGCATTTGCAAAGCACAGGTGGCTTTGGAATAAATAATAATGGTGAAAAAATGCCAGAAGTGAAAGGGGACAACGCAAAATTTTGGAGAATGTGGGAACTTTCAAAAGAAGATAATGAAGAAAAAGAAAGTGACATAGCCAATTTTTGCAAGAATTTGTTGGAATGGGTTGAAAACTATACCCCGGAAGCCGAAAAGCAAATATCATTTTTCGGGATGCACATATACTCGCAATTGTCAGTCTTGAAAGATAAGATCAATAGTCTTTTGACTTATATCAAAGGAAAAGGAACTATTTCCAACGACGAGCTTGAAAAAGTTATTGCTACAATTTGCCAAGGCGATACCCTTGCTACCGATATAGCTAAGCTTGGTTCTTACGACATGCTGGATGATTTGAAAGGATTAGCCATTAAAGGCCAAAGCATCTTATGGCTTGATTGTGTCAGAAAACCTCGTCCATGTTACGAATATTCATTCCTTAATCCCAGCGACATTGATAACCTCAAGCTTGATATTCCAAAACCGGAATTGGAGATGCATGCTTCAGATTTTGCAGAACTGTTGGCCGTAAGCCACGCAAACGAGATTGTCGCGCTGATACCAAAACATAAAGACGGAGAGCGTACCGATGAAAATCTTTTGATTACAGAATTGAAAACCTCTTGTCCTGCCATCCCAATTACAATGGCATCCCTGCCTGAAACTAATACAGAAGCTGTTGAAGTAGCTAAGGTAAATACACAAGAAATAGAATACCACCTTGAGGAAGTCATTTTTAAAGACATCAAAACATTACCTAAAACAGAAGAAGACACCACAGCAGGTGAAGAAAAGAGAATTGAAGAAGACACTACAACTGGCGAAGAAAAGGGAATCGAAGAAGATGCTACAACTTGCGAAGAGGCACCAAAGATAGTAGTAGAATGCAAGAAAAGAGAACAAAGTTATTCAAGTCTCAATGAACTGATAAACTATCCTTTTGATTATGTTTTTGATTATATTTTAGAATTTAAGGACAAAGAGAGCGATAGCTCTCTATCGACAATAGAAGGGAATGTCGCCCATAGAGTCATTCATCAAATGGTGGAGGAATGCAAAAAGGATACAAAAGTTTTCATTCAAATGTGCAATGATGAAACTGGGTTGTTTGAGAAACTTGACAAAGCCATCATGGATTGTGGATTGGAATTGTTACTTCCTGAAAACTCGTTGGAACTGCATATATTCAAGCGCACGCTTGTCCATAAGAGCATTCCTGTTTTAGCCCGAATAATTGACAAATACAATTTGGAAATAGAAGACAGTGAGGTGGATTATGGTGTTGTGAAAGACAAAAAATTCAACTATAAAGGATTCATTGATTTTGTTTTGAAAAAGAAAAATAATGATATTAACAAATACGAGTACTACATCTTTGATTTCAAGTGGACAAATCATCCAGATAAAAGAAAAGAAGAGTTGGAGCAGCGCAAAGAGCTTCAGTTGGCTTTTTACGAAAGAATTATGGCTAAAAAGGGTAAGAAAGTTGTTATGCGTGGCTATTATCTGTTGAAACAGGGCAAATTGCTGACTGCATACAAAGGATTCAAAGAAGATGACGACATTACTGTTGTACAGCCATCCACCTGTAACATTTTTAAGCAGGCTGTTAATTCTTACAAAGAACGCATCGATGATTTGTACAATGGCATTATTGAGGAAGGCGATGATAATAATGGAACTGATTTTGGAGGTACATCCTTCATAGAAAAATATCTCTCCGATACAGATAATAAATACTACTTGAAAAATGGTATGTGGAGAAACAAAACTTCAAAGAATAAAATGGCCGGAACAAAAAGCGGCAATTTTGAAAAAAATGTGGTATTAAAAGGTAAAATCGAGTAAATTATGAGAAATGTTCATTATATAAATGCTGGTGCTGGAGCTGGAAAAACCACCACTTTGGTCAATAAACTCAGCGAGATTCTCAAGGACCCCAACAACAAACCTGCGGAAATTATCCTGACCACTTTCACCAAGGCGGCAGCCAAGGAATTTAGGGAAAAAACTTTCAAACGGCTTCTCAAGGATGGGTCTCTCCAGGCCGCCAAATCCCTTGACACTGCCACTATAGGTACGGTGCATTCTGTAGCTGAACAATATATACAGCGATATTGGTCGCTGCTCGGCTATTCCGGTCAATTCAACATAATGTCAGATACAGACAAGAAAAAGTATATCAATAAATCGCTAAATGAATTTGTTGACCCAGAAGACTTGTTTTTTTTCCATCAATACGCATTGGAGTTAAATCTTGGAACCGACGCCGATTTCTGGAAAAAAACTATCGTTGACATTATTTCCAAAGCGAAAGCATATCACATTGATTTTGATGATTTTGACAGTTTCTCAAGTCAGTCGTGTGATGTAGTGGATAGGTTGTTCGTACATAACTTCGATAAGAATACATTCGAAGGAATAGCCAAGGATTATGTGGTTTTTTTGGATAAAAATATTGCCAACGGCAAAGGTAAAACAAAAAATGCATCGATAGAAAAGAAAGACATATATGATGATTTTATAAACAAAGAGTCATTTTCTAATGAAATACTGAATGATTTTTTATCATCGAGCTTCTACAAATACTCCACAACAATTGATAAAGATGATGTCAAAGCAAAAGATAGCGGAGAAGATTCAAAAAAATACATTCAAAAGTGTATTGCGCTGAATGCCGTGAAAGGTACAATGGTAAAAGACTGCATTAAGAGAATTTTCAGGATTGCTAAAGACTGGGCGGAAAACTTTGATAAATACAAATGCAAAAACAACCTGTTGGATTTTGATGATCTTGAGTTCAAATTCTTGGAATTGCTTGGCTACGATGAGGTAAAAAAGGATATTAGTAATAGCATAAAATACTTGTTTGTGGACGAATTTCAGGATTCGAATCCGATACAGCTGGAGATTTTCAAAAAACTTTCCGACCTTGTGAAACAAAGCTACTGGGTTGGCGACCCCAAGCAGGCCATCTATGGTTTCAGAGGTAGCGACTCTTCTCTGATTACCCAATTGCTGGCAGTTTTCCCAAAGCCAGAGAAAGGCAAGACATCTGACTTTGCCAAAGACGAATCTGGAAATTCCTCCCAATTGCTTGACAACTCGTACCGCTCTGTGAAAAGTCTGGTTGAATTGGCCAACGATGTGTTTGAGAAAGCTTTTGCAACTGGGGCAAAAAGCGAAATAATTGAAGATGTGCGTTTGAATTCCATACGTGCAGATGGGTTAATTACTCACCCTATCCAGCATTGGCATTGCGCAAATGTTGATGCATTAGCCACGCAGGTGGCCAAAATCCTGAATGAGGATGTAAAAACAGCTTTTCCTGGTGTTTATGATGAAGACAGCGCGTTTGATAAAGACGCCAAATTAGAAAAAATAATACCATCCGACATTGCTATCCTTTGCCGAAAAGATGACCACTGCGTTGCTGTAGCCAAAGCCTTGCGTGAAAAGGGTATTTTGGTGGCAATTCCAGAAACGAAAATTTTGGAAAATGCAGAGGTTAAACTCGTTTTTGCATTGCTGAAATATGTAAAAAGCCAGCGATATGCCAAGGCTGAATTATCTAAACTATTGGAAAATAAGGAATTAAAAGACATCATAAAAGATATTGCCAAAGGCAGATTCAACTATGATTTTGAAGAAGAAGACAAGACGGATGAAGAACCTGTAGCAACAGAGTCTGCTACGGTACCTTCCGCTGCTGATACCACGAGGGATCTTTTTGAAATACTTGACGAACGGTTGCGTGGTCTTCGCGGACTTAACATTAGCTCCATTATTAAGGGCATCATTGCTTCATTGGACCTGCACAATGTAGTGACCAAGTGGGATAGGGCCGCTGCCCGTCGCGAAAACCTTGACACTCTTATAACACAGGCTGTTGCCTTTGAGCAGTCAACGGCATATACTACCGATTGTGCAAGTATCAGCAGTTTTATCAAATATATGAAAAATGTTAAGATTGAGGCAAAATTAGATAACGGAGCCGAGGGTGTAAAAGTGGCTACATATCATAAGTCTAAAGGACTACAATGGAAGATAGTTATTCTTTACTCGTTGGATAATGATGAATTGATAAAAACAAAATTTGTTACACATGAGTGGTGTAGTCTTAACTTGAAAACTGATGAAAAAACCAAAAAATCGGAACTGCAGTTAATTCCGCCATTCGGAACCATTACCGAAGGTATTGCCGATGAGATAGAGATTTTGGCTAACCAACCAGCAGGAAAAGATGACAATGGCTACTACAAGATGCGATACGACAAAGTGGAAGGCGAACTAAAACGCTTGTTGTATGTTGGTGTAACCCGCGCACGCGATTACCTTGTTACAACATCTATCGGCAAAGCTCAGCTGACTTGGATAAATAATGTTACGGGAATTACTACTGTGTCCGATACTCCAGTTGGTGATTCTGTTGATATATGGGGAGAACCGAAACATCTTGCCTATTATGAAGATATTTTGGATGACCCATCTGTGACATACTCCGGAGGGACAACAACCTACCAAAAATTGAAGGATATTAGTATAAACGATGAGAAAAAGCCCAAGACCATCTACCCAAGCAGTTCGCAGGAAAAATACGAAGTGAAGCCTGAGCTTGTTAAAGACTTTTCGTCAGATTATATCGACCATGGGAAAATCAAAAAGGGAGAATCCGCCGCTTTCGGCACCTGTATCCACAACTACTTTGCCGCACATCGCTGGGAAGGATCCACAAAAATCGAATCCAACGAGCCAGGCAATATCGCATTGGCAAAGCAAACTGTGGAAAATCACAATATGAATAAAGAGTTGACCGATCATGAACTCTTGACTAAGGCGGCAGACACGCTCTTCACCTATCTTGAAGAAAAGTTCGGTACCGGCGAGCTGCTTCGCGAGACACCGTTCACTTACCGTCGCAACAACGGGCAACTGGTAACTGGCGAAATCGACTTGATTTGGAAATTCAATGACAAAGAGTGTGTACTGTTGGACTACAAGAATTTCCCAGCCGAAAAAAGTTATGGGCAAAAGGTTATTTTTAATGACACCCCTAAAAACGAACACTATGTTGGCCACTACTTCCCACAGCTTGGCGACTACCGAGCAGCCCTTACCGCCGCTGATATGAAGGTAACACGCGTGTTCGTCTTCTATGCCGTGTTGGGATGTCTGGTGGAGATAAAATTTGAGTAGAAACACCGATTTTTACGCTATAATTCCGCAATTCAGGCAAAGGCTTGGGTTGCGGAATTTTTTATCAATCTTTGCTATGATATTGCAATAATTTTGTAATTTTGTGATGCTTTTTTCTTTCTACTTTGTTCAAAGTAACTATGATAAAACATTAAATAAAAACATAACAGTATGGTCTTCAACTTCAGAAACACCAGTCTCCCCACCGCCGTGCCACTTCGCTACGACACCGTTTATTATGTAGAAAGTACCGACAACGAAGCGCTGAACTGCGAAATGCGCCAGTTGCAACAGGCAGGATCGCTGTTCCATGATAAGGAGATGCTGCCCTTCCCAATAAAGTTGCAGTACGTATCGCAAAAGGAACTCGACGGCGACTATCTGCGAGCGCAGTTTGATGGTACATTCGATGCCGAAGAAGTGAACGATGTCGTAGAAAATATGCGCGAGTGCCTTTCTGCCGACAAAGGAGGAAGTCTTACCGCCCGCTGCGTGCCTTCATTCTCCATGTATAATGTGATGGAAGACGACTATGCAGTTTGTTTCTATTCGGATTTTGACTCAATTTCTGCCGAAAAGGCCTTTGAAAAAGCAAAATCATTTGCCCGCCATGTGGCAGAGAAGGATTTTGAACGTCTGATGGGAAAAACATATTCCGACTACCAACGTGAAAAAGAATATGACCAGAAATATAGCCCGTCGTCAAGAGGCTTCGAGATGATGAGTTTTCAGGTTAATTTGCCAGAACCTAGGAGAGTAACTAGGAATATGCAACGTGGATTCTCGGAACTTGATGAAAAATTAAAACGTATTGCGGAAATTAGCGGCATTAGTCCCGAAGAACTCGTAGCAACATATCTGAACGAGAAACAGAGAAAAGGCAAACTGAAGAAAATATGCCCGGTTTACATCAAAAACAACAACATATACATAAGAATCTCAGAAAAAGAAAGCAAAAAAGTGGCGTTCATCAGGGGCAGAATCCCCAAAGCAATATACATCTTTTATCTGCAGCAAATAGAACTTTCAGGAACCTACATTAACTTGCCCAAATTAGTTTCACAGGTCGAACTGGAAAAATACAAGGAAGTACTAATTACAATTTATTGGGAAATAACTGGCGACTACAGTAAGAGCGAAAATGATATTATGACATGGTGGGACAAGGGAGTGAATACATTCTCGACTGCTGTTGTTTCAATAAATAATTTCTTTAATAAAGAATTTGATATTGAATATCTGAAAAATAAATATCAAAACTCATATCTTTTGAAAATTAAAGGCAATGATTCCTATGATAATTCAAGCTACAGCATCGACCTTTCCAGTAAATACATTGATTTAGGCAAGTTCAGCGTGAGAAACGAACCGTACCGTAGTTTGTACAAAAAAATAGAATCAAATATTTAGGACTAAAAAAACAGAATGATTGAAATTTAATTGGACGGTCAAAAACCGTCCTTTTTGTTTGTCCTTCGGGATTTGTACTCCCGAAGGCTAGAATATAAGTCCTTTTATTTGTAAAGATTTTAGTCCTCTTGCGATGGTACTATCGGATAGTTTTGTTTTTTCTATTAATCCTTCTCTTGTAATGTAAGAATTTTGTCTTATCTGTTTTATGATTTGCAATTCAGTGGCAGTTATTTTTATTGTATCATTTATTGTGTCGTTTACAGGCTCATTTTTGTTTTCTCCATCATTTAGAGGCTCATTTACAGGCTCATTTTCGTTTATTGTGTCATTTGCAGGGATATCTGGAATTTGTTAGGAACTCTGCTCCAATATTTTCCAGTAACCGTTTTGTCTGCACCTATACGAGTAATAAATCCTTTCTTTGTTAGAGAAGCAAATAATCTTTCTGCCTGTCTTTGTGTGACATTGATTGTCTCTGCCACTTGTTTTGCTGTAATTTTTGAATCCTTCTCTATCATTTCCAAAACCATTTGCTCGTTTGCACCGACATTTACACCGACATTTACACCGACATTACTATTGCGTTATTTGTTGCTTTGTTCAATGATATCCCAATGACCGCCTTTGTCACCGCCGATACGAACAATTAAATTCAATTCTTTCAGTTTTTTTACAGCGCGTTCTATGGTAGGACGAGAAAAACCTGTGTTTTGAACCATAATGACTGCTGTTATTGTTGGATTATTCTTTATCAATCTTAAAACTTCTTTTTCTTTATCCGATAAAAACAGATTTTCTCCATCATTTTCTCCATCATTTACAGGCTCATCTTCATTTATTGTGTCGTTTACAGGCTCATTTTTGTTTTCTCCATCATTTAGAGGCTCATTTACAGGCTCAATTCTGTTTTCTCCATCATTTACAGGGACATATGTTGCAATCTTCCCTTTGTTCCTTTCTGCTTCCAGGTATTCTTGGCTTGGGAGACATTCAACTGCCAGTCCGCCACAATTTTCCTCGGGCCTTGGAAGTACCGCGTTTCTGAACTCACAGATTTCGGTTATGTTTTTGTAGCCTCTTCCCCAGCTTTCTACATATCCTGCCTTGAAGAATACATTGGCAATGTTGGGATTCCTTGGTTCAGATGAGTGCGGCTCGAAAAGTTTTTCGGCAGGAACATCAGCCGGCATTTTGCCAATGTTCCAAATTCGGATTTTGTGTTCGTAAATCCTTATTTGGATAGGAGTGGGGCGCATATAGTCGCGATGGATTACGGCGTTTAAAAGCAACTCACGAAATGCCTCTTTCGGGAAGAAAAATGTTTCCTTGCGATGTATGCCTTCGTAACTGATGAGTGCCTTCATGTATTTGGTGAAAATCAAATCCATAGCTTTCTCCACCTGCATAATCAGCGAACCATGAATCTCGTCTTGGTACAGAATGTCGGCATCGTTGTCGGCAAAAAAGCCGATTTTTATGTATGCATTGGTTACATATTTTTCGGGGTCTGGATGAAAGCACATTACGGCTGCCTTGGTGAGATAGTCGTTTTCGAAAAGTCGTAGGTTTCTGATTAGCAGTTCGTTTGGTACATCAACCGATGCTTTGTCAAGTCGGTTGTGGTCGAGAGCCATGCGCTTGAAGATTTTTATGGAATCGTTGTCCAGATCCTCGACTTTTGCTCCGGGAACAGGTACGCTGTCCCAAGTACGACCTTGAACCGCAAGTATCAGTCGGATTTTTAAGGCGTTACTATATTTTTTTTCTTATTACATTACCATTTATAAACAGATGGGTATTTTATCTGCATAAAAATGAATTCATGACCTAATTTTTGATAGTGAGATGTCGTCGTTGATGCCATATTTGAAGCAACGCTTCCAAATGCCTGAACATTTGAACGTGCATTTCCTCGAGTAGCCATAACAGGAACATCGGGGACATCGTAATCTCGCCATGCAAATAAGCATACTTTTTCAGAATATGTCAATAGGTTGACGGCTGTAGTAGATTCCTGAATTAGTTTTTCAATAGACCTCTCCATTTGCTGACGAGCCTTGGCTCGCTTGCCTTCAGGATACTTCTTGCCGGCATTAGGCTCTACATATTTCTCTTCATAGCAACACAAATCGCAAAAAACTATCTTCCTGCGGTCTGTGCCACTATCTGCCATTATTAAGTCGCAACGGTCTCCTGCACTTACTCTTTTTCTTTCAAACTGTGCAATATATTTCTCATATTCGACAACCGCCACTTCTTTCCCCTTATTATCCACCTTGAGTATTTCGCGATTGCAATTAGTGCGGTTTACTCGTTTGGGATTATTCTTACACGAATCGCATGTTTTTATGTCTGACTCTGAGAATGGTTCATTATATCTATGGATAGGTACGCAAATAGTATCTGGGTCTATTCCATATTCTATGGGGAACACCTGTCCTAATATTTCCTGTATCATATTCCCATATTTACGAATTCACGATAAATGTTATTCATCATTTCAGAAAGGTCATATGTGTCAACTATCCATCGTCCATGTTCATCCTGCATCAGCAAATCTTGTGTTTCTCCGTCAAAGATACGATATACAGCTATGTTTTCGGGTGTCAGTTTTGCACGACTTTCGTCTTTCTGATTGAGTACAATGTTTAGGTAATTAAGTATGTAAGGGCTATGTGTGGCCATCATTAAATTAATTTCTCTGTCTGCATCTGAATTAATGGTGGTATAGAATAGTTCTTCAATCATTTTGCATTGTGCATCTGGATAAAGGCTCAGTTCTGGTTCCTCGATATGGATAAAAACTTTCTTGTTCAAATTGTTCGGTTCTGTAATTGCCTTGAATTTAGTCAATCTGTCCGTGTCGTATAAATAGTTCAGCACAGAGCGATTAAAGGCATCTTTGAACGAGAAACCATTACTAGCGTCTGCAAAATCTTTTACAATTAAAGCAACTGAAGTTGAAGTCTGAATGCCTGATGAGGCTTCGCGTAAATCTATCGGTGTATGTCTATTGTCGTAAGGGATAATCATATAACGTGTTGGCTTGCCCTTGGGATGGGTAATCTGAAGTTTCATCCCCAAATAATCTAATCGTATTTCTTTGTCTTTTTCGGAAGCTCGAGCGAAGTCTGTATTTGTTTCGTGGAAATAATAGCCCAAAGTAGCACCAGAATTTTGGCTTGCCTTCTGTGTCCATGTAGGGATAATATTGCGATTTTCAGAAATATAAGACACCTTTTCAAATAGCAGATGTTCGGGGCGAACAATCGGCAACGCTCCCATACGACCATTTTCAATACGAACAGAATACTCTGTTCCGTCATTCATAACTACACTATAATCTATTATGCTGTTTGATGTAAGCATCTTCTCCATGCCTTGACGTTCCATCATAGTACTGAAACGTACCCTAAAAGGAGAACTTGTAATTTTTGAATGTTTCAAATATGAACGAATATTAGCCATTTTGTACAGATAACGCATCATTGCCACTACCTTCATCAGTGTACTCTTACCACTGGCCGATTCACCTATTAGGATTGTATAGGATTTCAATTGTAGATTTTCTATATCCTTCAGAGGTCCAAAATCCTTAATCGTGATATATTCTTTCATGGTTCATTAGTTTTATAAATTCTAATCATTACTTTTCACATCTTTTCGGAAGGTGCGAGTCATAAAACAAAGTTTTGAAAATTTACTACTGCAAACTTACAAAAATATTGCAGACAAATTGATTGTTTATAGTTGAGTTATTAACACAATAAGAGTATTATTATTTACTTCGGACATTAGTTACTGCATTGCATACAGGCATTTTTTTAGTAGTTATTATAATAATATTTATATCCATCCTTACCTAATACTTCATCTATTGAAACAGACACAGTGTTATCCACATCAACAGAACCACTTATATCAACAGTATTATCCACATCAACAGAGCCTCTAATGTCAACTGTATTGTCAATATCAACGGAACCTCCTACATCAACATAGCCACCACGGACATATACATCTTGTGTGCCACCGCCATAACCTTGAATAACAATTATAATAAGGCATACTGCTATAATAGCCAATAATGACAACTTAATAAGTTCCGATTGGTATGTTATAAAATGCCAGATTCTTGTAATAAATTCACTATTTTTCATATTCAATTTTAGAAGTAAAAAGCAGTCTGCAAAACAAATGTTGCAGGCTGCTTTTGTTATACTTTTAATCACCTTTTTCGTGGGCGTGAGGTTTTAATGTTGGCGTATTGCCAGGAGTGTTTTTATTGTCCCTTTGCCTCCTATCCTGTTTGCCTGTCGATTTTGCAATTCTTTTTGGACCAGGTTTTATTCCCATAGCAAATTATTAAAAATACTTTATTTTACCTCCTCAAAGTCCACATCCGTGACTTCATCCGAGTTGTTGCCCGAGCTTCCCGATGACTGCTGCTGCTGTCCGCCCATGTTCGGGTTAGCCTGCTGCTGACCTGCACCGGCACCAGCGTTCTTGTACATGTCTTCGGATGCAGCGTGGAAAGCGTTGTTGAGGGCTTCCATTGCCTTGTCGATAGCAGCAACATCCTGGCTCTTGTGAGCTTCCTTCAAGTTGTTGAGTGCGCTTTCGATAGGAGCCTTCTTGTCGGCTGGAATCTTGTCGCCCAATTCCTTGAGCTGCTTTTCGGTCTGGAATATCATCGAGTCTGCCTGGTTGATCTTGTCGATTCTTTCCTTTGCTGCCTTGTCGGCATTTGCATTGGCTTCGGCTTCGGCCTTCATACGCTTGATTTCGTCATCAGAAAGTCCCGATGAAGCTTCGATACGGATGCTCTGTTCCTTGCCAGTTCCCTTGTCCTTTGCCGAAACCTTCAAGATACCGTTTGCATCGATGTCGAAGGTAACTTCAATCTGCGGAACGCCACGCGGTGCTGCTGGAATGCCGTCGAGGTGGAAACGACCAATGGTCTTGTTGTCGCTTGCCATCGAACGCTCGCCCTGCAATACGTGGATTTCAACTGAAGGCTGGTTGTCGGCTGCGGTCGAGAATACTTCCTGCTTCTTGCAAGGTATTGTGGTGTTCGATTCGATGAGCTTTGTCATTACGCCGCCCAAAGTCTCGATACCGAGTGACAACGGGGTAACATCAAGAAGCAATACATCGGTAACGTCGCCTGTGAGGACACCGCCCTGGATTGCTGCGCCGACAGCCACAACTTCGTCGGGGTTAACACCCTTCGACGGGGTCTTGCCGAAGAACTGCTTTACCTTTTCCTGAACTGCCGGGATACGGGTTGAACCGCCGACCAACAGAACTTCGTCGATATCTGATGCTGAGAAACCTGAGTCCTTCAATGCCTGCTGGCAAGGAGCGATGGTTGCGTTGATAAGACGGTCGGCCAACTGTTCGAACTGTGAACGGGTCAAGGTCTTTACCAAGTGCTTTGGAACACCGTCAACTGGCATGATGTACGGCAGGTTGATTTCTGAAGATGTCGATGACGACAATTCAATCTTTGCCTTTTCTGCAGCCTCTTTCAGACGCTGGAGTGCGATAGAGTCCTTGCGGAGGTCAACGCCGTTTTCCTTCTGGAATTCGTCTGCCAGCCATTCGATGATAACGTGGTCGAAATCATCACCGCCGAGGTGGGTATCGCCGTTGGTTGATTTAACTTCGAAAACACCGTCGCCAAGTTCGAGGATTGAAATATCGAATGTACCGCCACCGAGGTCGAATACAGCAACCTTCATATCCTTGTTCTTCTTGTCAAGACCGTATGCCAAAGCTGCTGCGGTAGGCTCGTTGATGATACGCTTTACCTTCAAGCCTGCGATTTCGCCAGCTTCCTTGGTTGCTTGACGCTGCGAGTCGCTGAAGTATGCAGGAACGGTGATTACTGCTTCGTTGACATCTTCGCCAAGGTATTCCTCAGCGGTCTTCTTCATCTTCTGGAGGATGATTGCCGAAATTTCCTGCGGAGTGTAGTTGCGGTCGCCAATCTTAACACGCGGAGTGTTGTTGTCGCCACGTACAACTTCGTAAGGAACACGTTCGATTTCCTTTGTTACGTTGTCGTATCTTTCGCCCATAAAACGCTTGATTGAGAAAACAGTGTTCAACGGGTTTGTGATTGCCTGACGCTTTGCAGGATCGCCGACCTTACGTTCGCCGTCCTTCAAGAAACCTACTATTGAAGGGGTGGTCCTATGACCTTCGCTGTTGGTGATAACAACAGGTTCGCCGCCTTCCATAACTGCCACACATGAATTGGTGGTACCTAAGTCTATTCCTATAATCTTACTCATAATTTTATGTTTTTTTTTGTTTTACAATTTTGAAAAATTCACGACTCGAATATGGCAATCCTTGTGCCAGCGGAATGGGAAAATGTTGAAAAAAGCGGCCGCTTTTGTTTTTAATGTATTGATTGTTAGTGTATTGTGTAAAATATGGAAATTTTTATGGCAAAATTCTTCATGTCATACCAAAAGTTTTGGAGTGTTGTTTTGTCACAAAAAAGTTTGATTTTCTGGATTTTGGTGTCAGAGTGGGTGACAAAATGGCAGAAACGTTTTGGGGCTTGAAGGCTCAAAGGCAAAAAGGCTTGAAGGTTTGCCCACCAGCGTTAAGGACGTTAACGTCTTTAACGTTCTTAACGTTTTGGGGGGCAACAGCATTCTGTCCGACTGTTAGCCTGTGAGACTTCAAGCCTGTTAGCCTTTTAGCCCATTCTTGTTTCCCAACAGCATTATCCCCGTAAACAAACAGAAGAATATTACACCATTTATAATGCAGAACATATCCTCTATGCAGAAGAAACATAGGCATATTATGCACCACCATATCATTGTTGCGTTTCGCGATTTGATTGCCGTGCGGAACATTGCGAAGAATAGCAGAAGGAGAGAGGCTATTCCCAGAATTCCGAATGAAGCGAACGAACGCAGGAACTGGTTGTGTGGAGAACATGTTCCATCATAGCCATCACCCAGACGTTTTTTCATCTTTTTCTGCATTTCGACATATACATCGCCCTGACCAGTCCCGATAAGCCAGTTTTCTGAAATCACATCAAGGGCAGAACCTATACATCTTATGCGTATAGTTGTTGATTCGTTTCGCATATAGGCGTTTTCTACCCTATCGTGTTGTGCCTTTATACTTTCAATCATAAAGTCAAGGCGATATTTTACCATAGGTAGTGAATAAAAAGCCGGCACCGATGCTATTGTTAACGCTGCAACAAGTATCGAAAGCCACTTTGGAACTCTTTTCGACAGGATTAGCCTGACAATAAAATATAAAGTATATACTAAAAGAATAAGTATTGTTATCTTTGAAGAAAGCAGGCCTATAAAAACAACTAAAATGAGCGATGCAATTATTTTCAAAGACAGCAAAAGTTTGTCAGATTGGGAATTTATTATACTGTGGGTGATGATTATCAATGAAAACAGCACATAGTAAGAATGATGGTGAGGGGAGGCAAGAAGTTGCGTGTAAAAAAACTCATTGGCATCATGCGAAACCTCATAACTCATTGAAGCCCTTATTATGCAGAATGTCATTATTGTGAAAACTCCACAAATCAGTGAAATTTCAACGAACTCAAGCTTTTTCTTGACGCTGTTCTGCCTAAACGAGGTTGCTATGAACGGAAATGCAAGCAAGGAAAGTGCCGTCTCGGTGTTGTGCAGGGCTGTAATTATATCATCGGAATATGTCAGCCCAACAAGGTACAAAGCGAAAGGAAACAGCATTGCCCAGAATCCCAAAGTCTTAGCAGAATCCTTCAATGCGGAATAGTTGCGTGGTCGTATCAGGAACAGAAGCCCAAGAACTGCAATAATAATTGGGGTAGACCACACATATACTGGTATCAAGAAAACTACCGAACATATCAGCACCAACTCAATAATGTCGAGATAATATGATGATTTTCCTTCTACCATTTTGCTTGTATCAAAAAACGGGAAACTGAAGATTCCCGTCTTTTTGTTGATTTTAATACTGATGCTGGTTTATGTACCTATTTAGTTCGTTTACCGACGATGAGAAAGTGAACACCTCATTAACCTTGAAGTAGTTGCGCCTGTCGTAACAATGGTCAAAGGCAAATTTAGCTAATGTAAGCCTATCGCTGTCGAACGAGAACAAACGACATATTTCCCTCACCTGTTCGGCACTTATGCAGGTTGCCGAACAAGCCTGCTTTGCAATTGTCATCTTGGTGCTTGAGTAGGGCGTGTTGTTAATCATGTGCTTTAGATCAATGAAATCCTGGTCTGACATGAAGAAACGGCAGTCGGGATTGTCGCTCTGGAAATAGCCGTAGCCGCCTTGTGGAGGAGCACCATATGGTGATTGGTAGGCTGACATCTGGTTGGTTATGTACCTGTTAAGTTCATCAACCGACGACGAATAGGCAAATGACTGTCCTACCATATAATATCTGTAGCGGTCGTAGCAATATTCGAAGGCGTATTTTGCAAAGTCGAGCCTGCTGCTTTCGTACGAGAATAGACGACAGATGTCTCTTATCTGGTCAGATGTCATACAGTTGTAACGGCAAGCCTGCTTTGCTATGGTAAGGCGCGAACTGTCGAAATATTTGGCTCTTATCTGCGACTTTAACGAATTGAAGTTGTTTTGCTGCATCGGGAAATTGCAACGCGGATTGTCGGTAGGTCCATAACCGTTGTTCCAGTAACCGTTGTTACCGTGATTGTTTCCATTGCCGTGATTGTTGTTGCCATAACCACCATTGCCGTGGTTGTTTCCATATCCGCCATTGCCGTGACCATTATTACCGTGATTGCCGTTTCCGTTGTTACCATGACCGCCATTGCCATTATTGCCGTGGTTGCCATTGCCGTTGTTACCATGTCCACCATTGCCATTATTGCCGTGTCCGTTGTCCTTGGTTTCGGTGGAACCGTTGTTGCCCTTTGTTATAGTATTGCCACTATTCCCCTGATTGTTCGAGTGTGAACGGCTTGTCGTGCTGACAGTCTTCATCGAATATACATTTTCACGACCTTTGACGAGTTGCACCTTTATCTCCTTGTCGTCGCTACTTACCGACATCGACCTGCTAAGGGTAGGAACACCACTGCGCTCAAACACAACCCTTACGGAAATTGTCTTGCCACTGATATTTTCGGCTTTCACATTGGTAAGAGCAGACTCGTTTTGCTTTACATTGTTGATATAAAGCGTAAACTTGTCGCCATTGTCGGTGTAGAATACAAAATCGTTGTTTTGTGCAATGCCAGCAATAGTCAGCAGGCACAGGACTACTAAAGAAAAGAATGTTCTCATTTTAATTATTTTTATTTTTGCAAAGTTAGGCAAAATTATTCAACTTCCAACACAATTCTGAATTCCATGTCATTGGTTCTGCTTGAGGTTGCTTGCCGTACCAGCATGAAACATTTCAACGGTTTGTGGCATATCGTAATCCTATCCGCACTACAGAATACTTGTGTCAATGAATTAGACACTACAGTAGTCTATCAAAAGGCAAAAAGGCTAGATGCCTTTAACGCATGGGGCAAGACTTTAAGCCTGTTAGCCTTTGAGCCTGCAAGCCCAAAAGGGAAACATTCATTCTGCCATTTTCAGCACACTGTTTATTTCCTCGTACTTCTTTATTAATTCTTCAAGGTTTTCGCGAGAAACAAATGAACCGCCATTCTTTATCAGGTCCACCATATGTTGTTCTTGTTCAGAAAGTTGCGCTTTGCCTTTTTTGGCTTTGCGCAGGATTGGATTGGCAACCATCTTGAACATCATCTTGTAGAAGCCTTTAAGCTTTTCGCGGTGCAAACCGCCCTGCAGATAATAAAAAGGTACATCAATGTTATTTTGCTGAGCAAGGACAAAGGCATACTTGTCGCTCATTGGTGTCATACCTACAGCAGCAATTATCATCGGATTATACTTCAACCTCGCCATTCTCAAGCCATTAATCTTGCCAGCACAAACCCAACCGAGGAAAATCACGGCTTCGCGGTCATCGAAAATCATTGAGTTGTCAATCACAGGAATGGCAGGAACATTTATTATGCTCGACAGCAATTCGGCATATTCCTTCGTGAAACCTGTGTTCGATTCGTAAACTATCGCCTTTATTTCTGCCATTTTGTTTCGATGTAGTGTTGTTTAATGCCAAAGAACGATTTGAGTGCTTCCAGTTGTGAAAGAATCTTTTGCTTCTGCTCGTTAGATGTGGTTGATTTTGTTGCAATTATCATCACATTCTTATGAGTATGAGTATCGGAAATAAACTCTACAACTTTTGTCTTGTAGCCGAAATACTGCAGGAAAAGCACCCTTATGCTGTCGGGTACAAGTTCTGCCTGACGTTCCATAAAAATTCCGTGGCGTAGTATCGGCGACAGAATTTCGTTCGGTGTTCCGCTTTCCATTTCGTTGCGAATCTGATGCTGACAGCAAGGTGCAGCAACAATTACCTGTGCACCAGCGTAAACACCTTTTGCAAGCGCATCGTCGGTAGCGGTATTGCAGGCGTGTAGAGCGATGAGCATATCAAGTTTGTCGGCATTGTAACTGTCGATTGCGCTTTCTGCGAAATGCAATCCATCAAAGCCCGATTCTGTGGCAAACTTGTTGCAAAGTTCCACCATGTCGTGACGAATTTCTACGCCAGTTACATCGGCCTTGCACTTGAGCGTGTTGGCAAGATAGTCGTAGAGGGCAAAAGTGAGGTAACCCTTGCCACTTCCCATATCGGCGACGGTTATGGTACGGTCGGTTGGGAGCGTATCGATATGACTGCTAAGTATTTCGATGTAGTGTGTGATTTGTTTGAACTTGTCCTGCGACTTGGGATTTACATTGCCGTTGGCATCGGTAATTCCAAGCAGATGAAGGTATTTCTTACCGTCGGAAACCTCAAGTTTGCGGTTCTTACTGCGGTCGTGGCTAAGCGAAGGCAATTCTGTTATGCTGGCTTTCTGCTGCTTTACCTTGAAATGGCTGCCATTGTGCTGCAAAACGAAGTCGCCTGCAATAGTGAACAAAGTTGCAAATCGAAATTCGTCGGCAATATGCTTGCGTATGTTTTCAATGCCCTCATCGATGGAATAATTCTTCACTATGTCGCGCTTCTGGTAACGATAGGTGAAACTGAGCTTGCGCTCGCACTTGATTTCCACCTGCTTAACATAGGTATTGCGCACCTCGGCATCCTTCCGCACTGGCGACGACAAGGTAACCTTCACGAAAGTGTTTGCTTCAATGCTTTCCCGAATCTGCTTTACAAACTCTTCCATCCTAGTGCTTCGAGCTGCCGATATTTACAAGTTTCTTCATACCGTCAGTAATCTTTCCGATTATTGGGTTGACAGGTCCCTGTTGTTGTTCCTCCTGATGCATATAAATTTCATCAATTACCGAAGCATATTTCTTCTTTATGACATTACGCTTGAGCTTGAGGGTGGGGGAGAGTTCTCCTGTGTCCTGCGACCATTCCTCGCATACTAGGCGGAAACGCTTGATACATTCGTATTCGCTCAATGTTTTGTTCAAATTGTCGATTTCGCCCTGATATTTCTTGATAACCTCGGGGTCGTTTATAAGTGCCACATTGTCGCGATAGTGAATCTTGTGCTTCGATGCGTAGAAATGCAGGTAGTTGAAGTCGGGCGAAATGAGTGCGCTAGCAAATTTTTCGTTCTCGCCGATAATCATTACCTGTTCCACGAAGTTGGAGTTCTTGAGCTTGTTCTCGATGACTTGCGGAGCAATGTACTTTCCGTTCGACATCTTGAAGATTTCCTTCTTGCGGTCTGTTATTTTTAGGAACTTACCATCGACAAGTTCGCCGATGTCGCCGGTGTGGAACCATCCGTCCTCATCGATAACCTGGCGGGTAGCCTCCTCGTTGTTGTAGTAGCCCTTCATAATGTTCGGGCCTTTGGCAAGAATTTCACCGTCGTCGTCAATTTTTACGGTAACGCCTTCGAGAACAGGACCTACGGTTCCAAGCATCGACTTGTCCCATGCCGGCCAGTTTACTGCGATTACAGGCGATGTCTCGGTAAGACCATAACCTTCGCAAATCTTAAGCCCTGCTGCGGCAAACAACTTGGAAATGTGCAGACTAAGCGACGAGCCACCAGCCACAAGCACTATAATGTTGCCTCCAAATGCTTCCTGCCATTTCTTGAAAACGAGCTTGCGTGCAATGTTAAGGCGGAATCTGTAGAATGCAGAATTGTTGTTGCGAACATCGAACTTGCTGCCAACCTTAAGCGACCAGTTGAAAATGTGCTTCTTGAAAGGCGTCATATCCTTGCCCATCGACACAATCTTGTCGTAGAACTTTTCGGCAACACGCGGCACCATATTGAAAATGTGCGGCTTGACATCCTGAACATCACGCATAATTGTACCAAGGCTTTCGGCGTAGTAAATCGAAATACCCTTTATCTGGAATGCGTAGTTCATCATTCGCTCGTAGATGTGGCACAATGGCAAGAAACTTACGGCTCTCTGCTTGTAAACTGCAGGAATAACAGGTCTTACGCCGTATGAATTTGAGAGTATATTCTTGTGCGAAAGCATTACACCCTTTGGATTGCCAGTGGTTCCAGATGTGTAAACTAGCGAAAATACATCGTCTTCGCTGATTTCCTTCTTTCTCTCTTCGATGAGTTTTCTGAGCTCGGTTTCCCTACTTCTGCTGTCAATCATCAAGGTTGTCCAGTTGTCGGCTTCGGGAACATCGGTGAATGTGAAAATGCGAGGTTTATCTTCAAGGTTCTCAACGACCTGCTTGACTTTTGCAAAAAGTTTTGCATTCGACACGAAGACCATCTTAGCTCCGCAGTCGCGCATTATAAACTCGAGTTCATTGTTGTTGAGGGTTGGATAAATAGGCACGTGTACCAAGCCAGCCATAGCGATTGCCATATCGAGGATATTCCAGTGAGGCAGGTTCTGCGAAATGCTTATGATTTTGTCACCTTTCTGCATTCCTGCATCAATGAGCGCACAAGCACACATGTGCGAATATCTACGGTAGTCAGCAGGCGTGTATTTTATCCATTCGCCCTTGTCCTTGTGCGCAAATGCGACATCAAGGTCGGAATGTTCGTTTTTATAGATGTCGAGGATGTCGAAAACCCTCGTTGCTTTTGTTTCTTCTACTTTTTCCATTTATTATTTGTTTTTGTGAATGGGCAACTTCCGCACTTAATGGGGTGCTTGATGATGGAAGACAGCCAGTATCTGTATCCTATTGTAAAATTAAATGTTTTCTTCTGGTATCCGTATGTTATGTTGAACATTAGGTCGCTCTTGTCGTTGAGAAAGATGGCGTACTCGAGGTCGGCCAAGAATCCCACTGAATATTCCCAACTGCCGTTATGCGCCCATCCGCGTTCGTCCTGATAGTTCGGCACAGTTCCCCAGCATTCGTGACCGTATCCCATAAGCCCCGCGCCGAAGCTAAGCGAGTTGCGGTAAACTTGGAACAACCTGACTTTCAGTCCTGCCTGCAGGAAAAGTCCCGGCTTCGACATTGCGTCGCTCAATCCACCGAAATGCGCCCTAAAGCAAAGAATATCGCTTACAAGATAAGTTTCAACTCCGAAAATCACGCAAGGTTCAAGCACAAATGTGGCGTTGGCGTCAATCTTGTTTTCGTAAAGTTTTTTGTTGGGTTCGTTGAAAAAATGGAAGCCTATAGGCGAAATTTTTAACTGCAAAGTTGTCTGCCCCGAGAGTTTGACTGGGGTCAGCATAGTCGCTAAAACTATGGCAATCAATGCGGTATAAAATAAACCTCGTTTCGTCATATACGGCAATATATAAAAACAAATAACGCACAAGTTTAACATTTATTTTATCGTGATGAAAAATATTTGTTCATTAGCGATTGTTAATATGTTGAATCGCGCCATGGTGCGATTGTACAAGTACAAGATGGTGGGCTGTCGCCCGTTTCTTGTTTCACGTTTCTATGCCTTCGGCGTTTCATGGGCTGATGCCCGTTTCAAAGTTTTTGTGGGTTTATGGTTTGCTTGCGCGAGCTAAAGGTTCGACTATGCCTAGTCGTTTCCAAATACTTCATTCAGCACTTTAAGCGACTTGATTTCCGAGAGGTTTTCGGTGTGTATCTTGTAGTAGGACAGCATCTGCTCTATGATTTCCTTGCGGTACTGGTAGGGAATCCGAAAATTGTTGGTTTCGTACGATGCAGCCAGTATAACGGAGAATGCCTTGCTGAGCGACTGGTCGAACGATTCCTCGTCGGAGGTGAAAAACGGCAGGAACATTCCTTCTCGCGAATTGAAATACGGGGTTTCGCCACAATAGTTGTTGGTCATCGCAAAACCGAGGTGGCGGGCAAAGTCCTTGAGGAATATTATGTGAAGGTTTACAATGTTTTCTCTTGATGCTTCAATTGCGGCAATTGTATCCTTGAAGAAACTGTACAATGCGAGATTCTGTTCCTCCTCCTTTACCATTTTCATTATAACTTCGGCAATGAACTGCGAAATGCAAATCTTGCTTATGTCGCTGCCGATAACGGTTGGACTTTTCACAAGTTCGCAATACGACATCCCCTGCACAGACCGTGTGTCCTTCAGACGAAGTTCTGTACGTATGACATTGAGTGGGGCAAAAAGATTGGCTTTCGTACCCTGCTTTCGTGCCGAAGTCCTTGCAAGCACCGAGATTTTCCCGATGGCTTCGCTATAAAGATTCACGACAAACGAATTGTCGGTATATTTTATGCGGTTGAGAACTATGGCTTCGGATTTGAGAAGCATTCAAAGTTTAAGGTTCAAAGTTTAAAGTTCAATTTGTAGCGACGTGGCACGCCGCGTCGCCACAAATTATCAATTATACATTGTCAATTATTCATTATTTCAGGAAAATTATTTTTGTTGTTGATTTTTGTTTGCCGATTTCGGTTGAGGCAAAAACCACATACACACCCGACGCCACACGGTTTCCATTGAGGTTGCGTCCGTCCCATACGATTTGACCGCCAGTGGAACGGGCTTCGTACACTATGTTACCCGAAATGTCGGCGATTTTGACAATAGAGCCTGCAATAAGCCCTTTTATCGACACGACCCCCTCGTAGCCCGACGGCACAGGGTTGGGAAACGCCAAAATCTCCTCGTAGTCTTCAAATCCTTCGGTTGCGGTTCCACGATAGGATATTATTCCTTTGGGAGTTGCGAAAAAAACATCTCCTGTTTCGGGCACTATGGTTATCGACAGAATATTGTCACTTGGAATAGGACTATTAGACGTATTGAAGTGATGTATCGTCTCTATTCCGTCGGCACTAGTGTAATATGCGCCACCATTTTGCGTTCCAAACCACTTGCAGTTTGCTCCATCTACAGCAATTGCCGTTACAACATCGGCAGAAAGAAGCAAATCGGCATTGTCGGAGCCATCGTTGCGAGGCACTTTTATCTGCCTGCCACGGAATGGTGTCGTTTCGAAGACCTTGTCGGGATTGTAATAGACAACCACCCCCTTTGACGTGCCCACCCAGATGTAGCCATTCTTGTCTTCGGCTATCGAATACACATCGTTGCTGACAACTTCACCATTTTCATTCATTACGCTTAAAGCCTTGTACTTGTCGTCTGAAGTATTTTCAGGAGTGCCGTTATCGTCGAAGACAAATAATCCTCCCGACTGTCCGATAGCAAGCCATTTTTTCCCACTTTGGGTTACTATTATGCTTCGAATGTTCTTTGACATGTCGGGGAAGGCAAAACCTGTCCATTTGCCTTCTGGTGTCATAACGTGCAAACACTTAGATGCTAATGAGTTTGTTACCCATAGATTTCCCTTATTGTCGAATGCAGAGCAACCAATCCTAATCATATCATACCCATCAATAGACATAAGTGTACTATTTCCAGAATTGTATAATTTATAGAACTTATTGTCCTTAAATTCAACAAGACCTTTTGTCCACGAACTTACAAAAAAATGATTTTCATCGTTTGGGTCAATTGCCACGTGCACAAAGTCATTCAATCCAGAAAACTCTGGATTATCATTAGACGAAGCCGTAGTCCAAACATAATCTTCGTATAAATAGAGAGTAGGAACAGTCCATGTAGGACTATACGATGATTTGTATCCGCCTCTCACTGCCAGTACCTTGGATTTTGATGAAGTTATATTAAACACATTATTGTTGTTAGGTGCATTTATTCTAACAACGTCGCCCACACCATCAGATTTTTCAAGCCAGCCGAGACCGTTAAAATGATCGGTAATCCATATTTTATTTCCGCATATTACTGCGTCGTTTGCGTATGTTTGAATCCACGTGTCATTGTAGAACCATATTTCTTTTGTCATTACAAGGTCAGTATTATATGATAATAAAGCGACACCAGTTGAGCATAATAAAACCTCGTTGTCTCCCGATAGGGAGTTTGCCAATATGCATTCAGTCATTACATGCGACCATGAATTTCCATTGTATGCCATTATACTATCGCTATTTGTCTGCGAACTTTTATAGTTGGCAAGCAGTTGTCCTCCAAAATACTTTATTGTGTTAAAGTTTTTTCCTTTCATCCATGCCTGTTGCGATTGTTCATCGTTGTTGGTTAATATCTGCCATTTCGAGAAATCTACAAGCATATCTGAAAGTTTTCCCTGAAATACACCTGTTGTGGTGGCTACATAAATGTTATCATCATAAATATCTATATCGTTCACATGAACGTATGTGCCGTTTTCACCAATAAACCATGTTTCGCTTATTTCCATCCTATTGAGGTTAAGCTTTACTATTCCGAAATCGCATCCTAAATAAGCGTAGCCATCGTATGTAATTATTGAATTTATTGACTTGCTACTATTAATCGATTTTTTCTTTATATCGTTTATGTTAGTGATCTCATTATTTCGTATAATATCAATGTTGCCGCTTGAATATCCGATTATTATGCTGGCTGTCTTTTTATCGTATGCGATTCCTGTAGGAGTTATATCGGATAAGATATTGAATCTGTTAATCTTTTCTATTTCTCCCGATTCTGTGTCATATTTAAGTATCCCACAATCTGAAATATAATAAATTGTTTTTTCGATTGCTATTATTTGTTTCCCGTTGTTGTACGAGAAATGGTCCTGCCATTGTCCTACCGCAACCTGCGCCGACGATATTATTGATATTATCAGGAAGGTAATGGTTATTGCTATGGATTCTAACTTATTCATTTGCATTAAGTTTGTTAAGAAATTCCGCAAGTTTTTTCGCTGCATTTCCACGATGGCTGATTTTGTTCTTTATCTCTGCTGGCAATTCGGCGAATGTCTGATTGTAGCCGTCGGGCAGGAATACAGGATCGTAGCCAAAGCCGTTGTGTCCACGGTATTCCTTGATAATCTGACCTTTAACCTCTCCTTCGAAGATGTATTCTTTTTTCCCGAGTATCAATGTTATTGCTGTTCTGAACCTTGCCTTGCGATTTTCGTGTCCTTCCATATTGGCGAGAAGTTTCGCAATGTTGTCGTCGAAAGTAGGATGTTCGCCAGCATAGCGTGCCGAATAAACGCCCGGTTCTCCGTTAAGGCATTCGACTTCGAGTCCTGTATCGTCAGCAAAGCAGTCGATTCCGAACTTGTCGTGTATGTATCGGGCTTTCTGCAAGGCGTTGCCTTCTATTGTGTCCTGTTCTTCGGGGATTTCGTCGTGGCAGTTGATGTCCGACAGCGACAATATTTCGACTTTGCCGCCAAGAATAGCCCTCATCTCTTCGAGCTTATGTTTGTTGTTGCTTGCAAGGACAAGTTTCATATCAATGGAATTTTATCTTTTTCAAAATCTGTCGCATTATCTCGGGGAAATATTGGTTTACAATACGGTTCTTGTCGTCTTCGTAAATAGGAACCTTTGTGCTAGCAAAATTTCCAGAAATAAACTCGCCTTCGGTATTGTAGATGCTGAAATGTACTCGCATAAGCCTCTGCACGTTGCGCTGCCCACTAAGATACGGGTCGCGGAAATCTGTTTTTATATCGAACTGATTGATAAACAAAAAGTAGTCAACATTGCGGCGAGTTGCAATTTCTTTCAGCACCTCTGGCTGACCTATAATTATGTGCAGATACATATCGTCGGTCTGCTGCTTGCGTCCAACAAGTTCGCCGTTCTGCATCCGTGGTCTGGCATTCTGCATTTCTTCTTCACGTTGCTTGCGTCTTGCTTCTTCAGCTTTCTCTGCCCTCTTGCGGGCAAGTGCATTCATATTTTCAGTCTCCAACTCAAATTCAGCAAGCCTCAGTTCGTACGACATTGTAGTATAAAGCCCTGAAATGTCGGCTTCTGCCTCGCGAGTGTTGTCTTTCAAAAGGTCAACCACTTCGCACGAATCAATGAGTGCATTTGTGAGATACAGGCTTAATTGATAGCGGAAAAATTCCATTATCTCATCGTGGGTAAGTCCGTCGCGCTTTGCAATGTCGGCAGTAGCATCGTTGAAATAGATTCTTTCGTCGAACGGAACCAATAGTACCCTCTTCTGCCTGTTGTATCGGCTGGCGAAATCAAGAAGTTCCTGTCCATACGACATTGACACAGAAGAAATAACAATTAGCAATATTTGAATAATCCGCTTCATTTTCATATCAGAAAAGATTTAGAATATCGTTGAAGATAATGAAAACCATAAGTGCCAGCAATATCATCAGTCCAATTCGCTGAATAATGTCGAGAGCCTTGTTTGGCAACTTTCGGCGCGTGATGGCTTCGATTGCTAGCAAAAGAACGTGACCGCCATCGAGGGCTGGAATTGGCAGTATGTTCATGAAGGCAAGTATAATGGAAATTATTCCCGTCAGTTTCCAGAATCTTGCCCAGTCCCATACTGGCCCATACACCTTGGCAATTCCGATTGGTCCCTGCAGGCTTTCGCGGGCACTTTCCTTGCCTCTGAAAATCAGACCAAAGCCTTTTATGTTGGCATAGAGAGTTTCCATAGCATCGCGCCAGCCGTACTTCATTGCCGTTGCAAGAGTGTAATCCCTTGTCTCGTACTGCGGTTGCTTCACAAAGACACCGATTTTTCCGGTACTGTCGATTTCTACGGGCACTTTGTATTCCTCACCGTTGGCGATAAGTTCAAAATCGAGGGTGCTACCTTTGCAGTAGTTAAGCATATCGCGCATTTGTCCGAAACTCTGAACCTCGACATTGCCAATTTTTAGCAGTTCCGAATTGGGTCTGATTCCAGCCTTGTCGGCCGCCATTCCGCTTAATACACTATCAATTACAACCTTATGGTTTGACAAATCGAACAATATTCCACCGCTTTTCATATAGGAATACAGAGTGTCTGGAATTTCTATTTCCTTGCGGTAGCCGTTGCGGTCAACGGTGATTGTGCTGGCGAAGAAAAGTTTTGCCGAGAAAACATCTTCGTAGCGTTCAACTTCGTTTCCGTTTATTTCTACAATCTTGTCGCCAGCCTCGAAACCAAGGAAGCGTCCGTATTCCGACGGGTAAATACCTTCGCTTACGTTTTCTACTGGCAAGTAGGACTTTGTGAATGCCAAGTGTGAGAATCCGAGTATCAGCACGGCGGCAATTACGTTCATAGTGACACCGCCAATCATTATGATTAGGCGCTGCCAAGCAGGTTTTGTGCGGAACTCCCAGGGCTTAGGCTCTTCGGGAAGCTGGTCGGACGAGGTGGTCTCGTCAACCATACCATCGATGGCACAATATCCGCCAAGCGGGAAATATCCAATGCCCCACTCGGTTGTAGTATCATCTTCATCGTATTCCTTTGGAGCATTACGGCTAAACCAGCTGAATTTCCACTTGCCGTTTACCTTTTTTGCACGGAACAAAGCAAAAGTCGGTGCGGTAAAAAACATCGGGAAGTCGAAGAATAGGTAGAATTTCTTTACCCTTACACCGAAGGCGCGGGCTGCAAGATAGTGTCCGAATTCGTGTATCACCACTAATAGCGATAACGCCAAAAGCAGTTGTACGGTCATTGTCAGTGCTCCCATTTCCTTCCTGTGTTATTTGTTATCGCTTGAATTTTCTGACGGATATACTATTGAGAACGTATAGTCCTTCTGTATGGTATATAGATAAACCTCCTTGTTGCTGTACGAGTTGGTGCTGTAGCCTGAATTTTTCACATACTGCCGCTTTCCTCCAAGACCTTCCTGCACATAATCTTGGTCGATGATACGAGCAAAGTTCTTACCGGCCTTCTGGACAAGCGGTACGAAATAGTTGATGGCATCGGCTGCCATATAGGCATCGGTGTTGGGTTCGCAGAGGAAGGCATTGTGGAACCTGCTTATGAATGTCTTTACATCATGGTTCTTGTAGTTGATGCTAATATTTGAGTAATAGGTATATCTCACTTCTACATAGTAGTTCGGGTCTATGCTTTCGTAATTCATAATCTTTGGGTCGGCAATTAGTGTTATCTTGTAGTCCTCGCAAAGTTTGAACACCTGAGTGAGTACCCTTGTCGCTGTCATTTCGTTCTCAAAAGTCATTATGATAAGGTTTTCAGAACTTTTTTCCAATGAACTTCCTATTGCTTCGATGCTACTGCCGTTGAAATTAAGTTCGGTAGCCTTGACACCTAAATTCTGCATAGCCTCCATATACTTTTCCGATGCCAACTTAGAATCGTCGGAAGTGCCTTTTACTATCAGCGCATTGCAATTAGGGATACTTGATGCATACTTTGCCACTTCGTTGCGTATGTCCTGTTTGCTTGGATTAAGCATTATGTTGTTAGGATTGCTTTTCAGCACCGCTTCATCGGTTACAAACGGCAGAAGCATTGGAATGCCGAGGTTGAGCGAGTTGAGGTAATCGACCTGGCTCTTGTATGCCGGACCTATTATCATATCAACGTTGTCGAGTTTGCCTTCGTCAACCATAGTCGTAAGTATGGCATTGTCCTTACCAATGTCGTATGCCTTGAAGGTTATGTGTACATCTTCGCGCTTGAAATTCTCAAGTGCTACGAGACAACCAGAATAGAAATCGACAGCACGTTCGGTAGCAGTACGGATTTTTTGCGGAACCTTACGTTTTTCCTGGCTTGCAAGGTCACGGATGTTGGCTTCCGTTTCAAACGACATCAGCAATGCGATTGTGAAGTTTTTCTTGTCGGTGAGTGTGTTTGCTGTGTCGGACAGTTCTGGCTCTGTATTTTCCTGTTCTATGTCTGTGATGTGGTGTGTATTTTCATCAGAATTGTCGTTGTTCTCGGGAGTTGCTTCTACAATATTGCTGCCAGTTGTCTGCTTGCGCGGTATGCGTATGGTTTCGCCAATCGACAGTGGACGGTCGGAGAGAGTTGGATTTTCGGCAATAAGGTCATCAATGCTGATGTCGTACTGCTTGGTAATCTTGTACAAGGTTTCGCCTTTGGCTACTGTATGGTAGATGTATTTTGCATCGTCGCGTGGAGTGTCGTCATTGGCAGGACTGTCGTTGGTCTGAGGCTTGATTTCTGCAACGGGTTCTTCATTCTTTTCCTTTACAGGGAAATAAATCTCGTCGCCGGCCCTTATGCTTTCGCTACGGCTGAGTTTTGGATTGGCCTCGTAGAATTCCTTTTCGGTAGTCTCGAAGCGTTTCAGCAGCGAGTAGAGCGTTTCGCCTTTCTTCACGGTATAGACAATGTATTTTCCGTCCTTTGAGATTTCGTTTTCAATCGGAATCTTAATAACCTGTCCAATGGAAAGAGTGCCAGATTGCAATTCGGGATTTACATTCAGAACATCTTTTTCCTTTGCCGAATATGCTTTGCAGATGGAATACAAAGTCTGCCCTTGCTGCACGGTATGTAGATAGAATTTCTGACCATTTTCAAGTATTTTTTCCTGGGATATTTCAATATTTACCTGTGCGGGCAAACTGTAAACCGCCAATATTGCAGGGATTAATATTATAAGGATTCGTTTAATCATTTTTCTCGTTTTTATTCTTTTCATTCAGTGTTGATACATATTCATCATAATATTTCTGCAAGTTAACACCTTTCTTGTCCATATCCTCATAGAAATATGTAATCAGTTTTTCGATGGTAGAATAAGAAGAAAATCCTCTTTGGACAAAAATGGGGTGTGTAGCATTTTCGTCGAAAATCACGAAGGCAGGAATACGGTAGTCGGGATGTAGGAGCGACAGTGCCAACTGATGCGGATGTTGCACTTGTCCTGTTTCGTTTATAAATTCACGACCAGCAATAATAAGGGTATCCTTTATGTCGTATGGAATCTGCACAGCGTAGAAGTTTTTGTTGATGTATTCTGCAAGATTCTTTTCCTTGAATGAACCTCCGAGCATTATCTTGCTACTTGTGTTCCAGTTAGAATAAATGTATAGCAAGAGTTTTTTTGGTTCCGTTTTCATCTTTTTCACTGCGGCGTTGAAGTTCATCCAGTCTATTGTGCCTTCGAACTTGTCGGTGGTATCAGTTTCTGGTCGAAATGTAGCATTGAAGCATTCCATATATTCGTTCCATGGACTATATTTGTTTATTCGTTCTGCAAAATATATTAGCATAGGTTCGAGGTTTTCTGCAGTCATAAAGCCTGGAATAGGAGTAATGCTTCCCTCGAAATCAATGAATACCAGCGATGGATACGACATACGTCCGCTCAACAGCATTTGTGCGAGTGTATGCGACGAGCGGTTGCCAGTCTGCAGGTTTATGAAAGGCTTGTATTCGGTTTTCTTCTCGCCAGTCTTTTCATCGGTGGTCTTTATGGGGAACATTATGGTGTCGGTGGTCTCAGCATTGAATTTCACAGGATAGAAGTTCGCGTTTATGTATCCTGCAAGTTCTGGATTGCTGAATGTTTCGGCATCCATCTTTTTGCACCAGCCACACCAGTCGGTGTACATATCAATCATTACAGTTTTGGGCATCGAGTCTTGTTTTTTCATGGCTTCCTCGATGTTCATCCATTTTATTTGTGCTGTTGCAACCTGTGTAACAGAAACAAATCCTATTATAATTAACAAGACCTTTTTCATTGCATGATAATTTAAACTGCAAAGATAAGAAACTATCAATTTATAAACGGCATAATAATCTTAAAATTATTTTAAGGACAATAGAATTTTTAAATAAGAATCTATATTAAGTTATTGTTGTCCGATAAAAAAAGGAAAGTCCGCAACCTTTAGCTCACGAAGCTTGCGAGTAAAGCAGAGTGAACCGACTAAGGAACGTGTCGTGAGAACTCGCTTATGCGGAACCTTTAGCTCGGCGTAGCCAATCTCCTTGAGTAGTAATATTGTAGGAGATTACGGATAGCAGTCTTCACAACGCTCCCCGTTCCGTATCGCGTGTTTCGACTAGCTTCCGTACCTTTAGCTCACGCAGCGAAGCAAGTAAATGACGAGCCCCTTTATTTATGTCACCGTATAAATGCTTGATAACATTACAATTACGCACATTACCCAGATTTTTATCGGACAACAATAATATTAAGTCAGTATGAATATGTTGGTATCTATACGAGAGTAGATCAGTCGGTCTGCAATTAAATATTCAACACTCCCATCGCCTTTCCAAAATCATCTTTCGTAAGCCGTTTCCCATTGTATGTAAGCGTATCGGCAAGACGGATGGAATGCTTTTTCAGACCGTTACTGAAATAGAGGTAGATATTGATGTATTCGTTGAGGAAAGTGCTGATGTTTTCAGCTGTAACTGTGATTTTTGCCTCGATGATGGTGGAAATTTCCTGCTGAAAAATTGGATAGTTGCCACGCTGTCCAAAAACGCTGTAGATACCTTCGTGACGGATAAAAGCCGACTTTAGCGGCTGGTTTGTTTCCTCGAACAATGCCGTCGGGAAAGCAATCTCTACCTTGTAGTCCTTTTCAACTATGTTGCCAGCATTGCGAATCATAAACTTCGGGTAGAAATTCATCGATGAGAATTTTCCGCCCGACAAGGTTGGAATGCCGTTTATGTTTGTCACACCAAGGAACTCCAGATTGCAGGTGCTAATCTTCATGTAAGCCGTACGGATTTCCGATTCGTTCATTACCAAGCATTTGCCTTTGCTCCAGCGGTAGAACTTGTTGTCTGAGAACTGGTGAGGCGCATTGTTGTTGGCAGGAATGTGGATGTGGATTATCTTTCCGTCGGAATCGGATATCGGGCAAATTTTTACCGAAAGGTCATCAATAGGCTTGTCAATCTGCGACTGAATCTCGTGAAAAATCCACTCTTCGCCCTTGTCGAAACCCTTCACAGGCTCAAAATCCTCGGCACGCGAACGCTTCTGCGCTATGCCGAAAATCAGTTCGCCGCCATCGCTGTTTGCAATCGCCGAAACCATTTTAGCCAACTTTGCCGACGATGCCTGCATTGCATTCCACTGCAACCCGCCGATAAACCACAACGAATCGTGGCAATGAACCTTGTCGGCAACCAGATTGCTGTAGTAATCAATATCGTATGCTCCTTCGATTTGCATGGTTACATATCGAAACTTGAGATGAACTCGTCGTTGATGAAATTGTCGTAACTGCAGCAAACATGTGTTGCAAAACTAATCGCGCAATAGATGACCTTACGCCATACTTCGAGCGACATATTTTCAAGGTCGGAAGCGTAAACGTTCTGTTTGATAAGTCCGTAGATAAGTCCCGCATTGAAACTGTCGCCTGCGCCCACCGTCGAAACAGGGGTTATGCGCGGCACGTCGAACACCTTGTGGAAGTCGGGGGTGAATAGGTTCACGCCGTACTTGTTGGCAGTATAGATGAAATTGTGGCAGCCGTATTGTTTTACAATCTCGTTAGTGTCGAGAGCCGAATTTGAATCGAAGATGAGTTGGAAATCCTCGTTGGAGCCTTTTACGATATCGGCAATTTCAAGGTTTTCCTTTATCAGAGGCAAGGCACGTTCTCGGTCTTTCAAATGCGAAGGACGGAAATTCGGGTCGTAGATTATGATTGCTCCTGCTTCCTTTGCCTGACGCAGACAAGCCATAAGGTCGTCGCGGACTTCGGCCTTTATCGAGGTGAACGAACCGAACAGTATTATGTCGTCGTGCTTCACTTCGGGGAAGGTAATCTTTATTTCACCGTTGACGCGAATCTTGTAGAAACTGTAGGCAGGCTCGCGCGTATCGTAGAGAAAGGCAAGCGCAACACGAGACTTTGCATCGTTGTACAAGGTCAAATACTTGGTCGATACGTTGTTGTCCGACAGGAAGTCGGCAATAATGTTACCAATAGCATCGTTTGCCTGGTCGCCTACGACATAAACCTTTTCGCCCATACGTCCAAGCGACACCGAAGTGTTGAGGATTGGTCCGCCCGGACAAGATTCCACAGCCTTACCGTTACGGAAAATGATGTCGTAAACGGTTTCGCCAATACAATATATCTTTCGCATAATTAAAATTTGTGAGGGCAAAGATAAGAAAAGTTTATGAGTTTAAATGTTTCACGTTTATAAGTTTGAATGCCTACGGCGTTTCTGTGGCTAAAGCCGTTTCTATGCCTGCGGCGTTTCTGAGTTTCAATGGCTGACGCCGTTTCTGTGTTTCACGTTTCAATGGCTAAAGCCGTTTCTGAGTTTGAATGGCTGACGCCGTTTCTATGTTTTGGGCTCGAAGGCTAACAGGCTTGAAGTCTTTTTTGGGCTTTTTGCCTTCTCTTCTTTGAGCCTTTTAGCCCCCAATATTCTATGGCTGCTTGTGTTGCGATGCGCTGAGCGTAGCCGAATTATACCCGTTTCAATGGCTGTCGTTGTGGGCTTACAAAAAATTCCCCTTAGCACAATAATTAAGGCATAAAGTTTGTTATGTATTAGCGCACCAAAATAAAATAAGGTATGAAAAGATTAGCATACATTTTCGCTTCGGTGGCTACCGCACTGGTATTCACCTTGTTGTTCTTTGAAAATAGCATAGGTCTCAACCTCGTAATTCTCGAATGGATAACAATCCCCATAATGCTGATACTCAACAGGCCGTTCAAGTTCAACAAACTTACAGTCACGGCTTTGGCGGTGCTTCTGACCACCTCGCTTGCTGTGCTGTACTCGCATTCGGGATGGACGATTTTCGTCAACATACTTATGTTCTTCACTTGCAACAGCATAATTGTTTTCAAGGAATACCGCAGTTATATGTACGCTGCCTTCGAGGCATTCCGCAACGCTGCACTTTCGTTCGTTCCACAGACAAACAAAAAGCACGAGAACGGCGAACCAAAAATGAAAAAAAGCAAGATTTTCTGGTTAACGGTACTGGCATTCGTAATAACAATGGCGTTCGTGCTGCTGTACTCGCTCGGCAGTTCAAGGTTTGGCGATATGGTTGCCGACCTTATCAGGTCGCTGAATTTCAAGTTCGTACTGCTGTTCTTGTTCGGACTTGTGTTTGCAAACTTCGCATTCCGCAAGAAGACCGAAAAACTTATGACCTACGAAGCTGGCAAAAACGAAATTATGGAACACAAGCGTAGGAAAAAATATATCCGCGGACTTTCACAAACGCTTAAGAACCGCAATTTCTTCGGGATTATGCTTCTCGGAATGTTGAACATAGTGCTGCTTTTCTTCAATATCAGCGACATACGCTACGTTTGGTTCTTCTCGTGGGATGGCAGTTTTCTGAAGGAATATGTCCACGAAGGCACTTGGATTCTCGTTTTCTGCATACTTATTTCGCAGATGATTGCATTGCTCCTTTTCCGCGCAAATCTCAACTTCTACAGCCGCAACCGTCTGCTGAAAATCCTCACAATGATATGGTTGGCACAAAACTGCCTAATGACTATCTCGGTAGGAATAAGAAATTTCTGGTATGTGAAGTACTTCGGTCTGGCATTCGGTCGTATTGCTGTATTCTTCTTCCTAGTTCTTGTCGTTGTCGGACTTATTTCCATAATGGTAAAGGTAAGCAAGCGCAAGACGATGTTCTATCTTTTCAAGGTCAACAGTTACGCCTTTATGGTTGTGATTTCGTTGTCGGCTTTGGTAAACTGGAGCGTGGTGATTGCCCAGTACAACTTTGCTCATAGCGACAGTTCGTTCATAGAATATTCATTTATGGCGCAACTTAGCGACCCCGCATTACCCTACCTGACAAAGACCCGCGAAGAACTTGACCTCATCGACCAGCAGCAACGACAGGCAATGAAGTTCGACACAAGGCAGGACTATTTCATATCTTCAAAGAAATACGAAATCCTTATCAAGATGAGAATCATAGACTTCAAGGAAAGGTACGAAAACCAGAACTTCCTTGAATGGAATCTCGCTGACGAATGGGCATACCGAGAACTGAAAAAAAGTGGTTTTGCCGATGATACGGAATTTAGTGCGGACTGGTTTGACCTTATAAGGTAGGTTCAATGGCTGCGCCGTTTGATGGCTGAAGCCGTTTGAATGCCTGCGGCGTTTCTTGGGCTACGCCCGTTTCTATGGCTTACGCCGTTTCTGAGTTTCACGTTTCAAGGTTTGAATGGCTGCGCCGTTTCTTGGTTTTTGGACTTGCTGGCTCAAAGGCTAACAGGCTTGAAGTCTAACCGTCCCGCTGTCTAACGGTCTTGCAGACTGCTGGACTGGTCTTCTGTCCGACTGTTAGCCCTTTAGCCCCTTTTTGTACAGTTCCTGTTATTCCTTCACAAATTTCCGATGGCTGATAGCCGCCCCCTGAGCGGAGTCGAAGGGTCGGCTGTATATTTTTACCACATAAACTCCACTCTTCAAATCTTCCACATCACAAACAGCATTGTCAGCATTCACTTCCATTCTTTTTACCACCTGTCCCATCACATTTAAAATCTCAATTTCTGAAATTGTTTCTGACGATGTGATGTTGAGAAATTCGTTGGTTGGGTTCGGGAAGATGTCGATATCCTGCGAATCATAAGTCTCGGCAACAACTGGAACATTAACAATATTCAATTCTATTCGTTTCTCGTACAAGTTTTCATATCCTGTTTTTAATGTTTCTGGACCTACATAGCGCAATGTTGCATTCTCACCCGAAATCTCAATATTATGGCTTACCGTTGACCACAAAGCGCCATTTGCCGTGCTTACCGTAAAATGACTTGCCACGCTGTCAATATGCTCGTAGTCATCATCGCTTTCGGCGTGTAGGAATATTGGCGTGGCAGCACGAAGTACTATACTGTCATTTTCAAATCCCAACGGAATCGGGTAGCGCCCTTCGGCATAACTCCATCCCTCGCCAAGCATAGCGCGGAGTTCGGGTGTATCGCCTACAAGTTGCGAGGTAAGACGACCTTCAACTGCACCAATTGTATCGTTGCTGATGCCTCTGTTCATTTGCTTGTCGTAATAGTTGTTTCTGAGATATGGTGTGAAATTAAAGATTGTGTCCAAATCACAAGCATAGAATGGACCAGCATTACCTACAACAAGGCAATTTTCCATTATAAAAGAACTCCATAAAACAAATGTTGAGCCTATTGGTATGGTATCGTTCATATTTACTTGAAACCCACTTGTGTTTCCTGCATCAAGACAATTTCTTACAATTCCATCATTTTCACCAATGAGCGTAGCCTTAATTTCGTAATTTGTTTCTCCTGCTACTAAATTGCCTAAGTTTATGCAATTTCGGATTATTGCTTTTGCCGTATCGCATACCCAGTGCATATTCACAGAATCATAAATATTGTTAACAAGATTGTAATTCGTAACCACTAAACCTGCGATTACAAATTCAACACCTAACATATCACCAACATTCATACAATATTCAACAATTCCAGGAGGATAATTTTGAAAAAGGATTCCTGCACATATATTGCCATTGCTCTTTTCTGGAAAATCGGCATAATTAATACAATGAGAAACAAGCCCATAATTGTCACAGCAAATGCCACTAAATCCACCCATACGCAATTCAGTATAATTGCTTACATATTCAATTATTCCAGTCTCTAAATTAGAATCCGCAATTCCAATAAACATATCATTTTCCTCATAACGAGAACAATCAAAATTCATTGAACAATGAGAAATCTTTCCATAATTTGTTCCAACAACATTTCGTATGCCATAAGAATCAAGAGTTCCTCTAAAGTCAATTGAATCAATAACGCCATTTACACCTACTGATCCCCAGAAATAATGAGGATATGATATATTGCTATTATTTTGGGGTGGTATTATAAGTGTATGTCCGCCACCGTGCAGACTGCCGTTAAATTTTTTATACACATGGGGGGCAGAAATTTCAACCAAACCAACCATACAGTCTCTTATTGTGTCTGCAATATCGTCCATCAACCGCAAGTGTATCCCAGAAAAATCGCCATATACCGACTGCGGGTCATTGTATTCGGTTGTGAATTCGTTCCAATGCTCAATGTTGTATATGCGGTAAGGGTCTGATTCTGTACCAGAGCCACCGCCAAACTGTGCGTAAGTAAGTACTGTCATAAGACAGCCTATAGTCAATGCAAATATTCTTTTCATAACCGACAATTTAATTTACACATACTTTTTAAGCATAGACTACGTGCCAGTATCAATATACCAAATGGCTATTATTCTATACTCGTTGCAAATATAGTCAAATTATCAATACAACAATATGTTTTTTGAAGATTTTTGGCTGCGCCAGTTTCTATGCCTAACGGCGTTTCTAAGTTTCTGTGGCTACACCTTTTCTGAGTTCTGGGCTTGCAGGCTCGAAGGCTCACAGGCTTGAAGCCATAACGAGAAGAACGTTATTACGACTTTGGCTGTTAGCCTGTTTGACTTTTAGCCCTTTTTTTGTTTCGCTCGTTTGAATGGCTGACGCCGTTCCTGGGTTTCTGTGGCTGCGCCGTTCAAAGTTTAAAGTTCAAAGTGAGCGTAGCGAACACATTCATGCAGATTCGTGTCATTCGTGGTTAATGTTTGAATGGCTGAAGCCGTTTATAATTGTTTCTAAGTTTCTATGCCTGCGGCGTTTCCAAGTTGGGGGCTTGCAGGCTCGAAGGCTCACAGGCTTGTCTCCCCCCTTGCGTTAAGGACATTAAAGTCGTTAACGACCTTAACGTTTGGGGGAGACCTGTTAGCCTTTTAGCCTTTTCGACTATTAGCCCCTTTTTTCCCACTTCCTGCACGAAAATCCTATTCCGCACTCGATAAACTGTGCCTTGAAGCCTATCGCCTTGAGGGTAAGGTTCACGAACATAAAATTCGTACAATAATAGCGCCCACCGATACGGGTATATATGTAGTCGCCTTTCTTTACCGTGTTGTAAACATACATTCCGAAGCAGGTCACAAGTTCAAAGCGCCTGTAAACAAGTTGGTGTCCAACGCTCAAGCCAAGCCTAACCACATCACCAAACTTGTCGTATTGACGAACAAGCCCGCCTTCGCTCTCGTTGTAATAGTACATCAGGTTCTCTTCGTAGAACATATCAAGCGAAGCACCGACCTTGCCGATTTTCCCATACTGGTAGTTGTATCCGGCAGCCATTGTACTGCTTATAAAACCACCGCCACGACCTTCGTAACCAACCGAATATTCGTCGGACGAGACACAGGTGCCCATAACCCACGCTTCGTGAGGCGACAGTCCGTCCTGATAGTTTTTGCGCTCCCTCGTGAACTCCTTGGTGCATAAATCTTTGGACAATGCCAGTGAAACAAACACATCGTTGAGACCAAGGTTAGGCTTTTTCACAGCGCCATTGGAATAATGCAGGAATCCCGGCGAAAGCCTAATCGCATAATCGGAAGGCAACTTGAACACCAAATTGAAACCAAGGTTAAAGTAAAAGCAAAGGTTGGTGCTTACGGCTATGTTCAGAGGATTGGTTTCTTTGTCGTATTTGTGCGTAAGGTAGGCAAGACCGGCATTTACACGCAAACCCAATTCAAACCAGTTCTTTTCGCAAAGCGAAAAATCCATAAACGAATATGCGGCACAAGCGGAACCTAGCACATCGTGATTCCAAATGTAGTTATAGTTAATGCCGAATCCGTGTTTCGGGAAGCGGTATTTGACATCGTAGAAGTTATCGGTATGCGTCGAAAAGTAATAGTTTATCTCTCCTGCCATTGTTGGCTGTGCAAGTGCATCCATTCCAAGCCTATGCGGGACAATCCGTCCTCCATAAAGTTTCGCCTCGATGCCGTGCGTCCTTTGTGCCGACATATAGTAGCACATTGACAGCAAAAGGATAACGAGAGCCAACCTTTTCATTTAGAAGCGGTTAAGTAAACAACAACTGCAATGATTGCAAAGATGAAGTTAGGCACCCAAACAGCCAGCATTGCACTCAACATTCCGCTTAGTGCAAATGTCGTGGCGAACCTCTGGAACAAGATGTACGAGAAACTTAGCAACATACCAATTGCAATGTTCACCCCTAGTCCGCCCCTGCGTTTTTTCACCGAAAGGGAGAATCCTATTATGGTCAATATGAATGTGGAAAAAGGTGTTGACATACGGTTGTACAACTCTATTTCGCTAGAGACTACAGCCGATGTACCAGATAACTTCTGCTCCGCAATGAATTCTCGTAGTTCCTTGGCATTCAGTGCTTCTACCGATGATGTCTTCTTGAAGAAATCTTCGGGAGTGATGCGTATGACGGTATCTTTCTGTGCTCCAGTCTCAATGGTTTCAGTGCCATCGCCAAAAGTCCTTATGCAATAGTCTTTTGCCTTCCATAAATGTCGGTTTTCGTCCCATTGTATCATATCGGCGGTCATCTTAGCCACCAAATCTGTCCCGTCAAATTTTTCAAGCGACATCCTAAGACCTACGCCGTGCTCCCTATTGAAATTTTCCACATAGAAATACACGCCCGGTTCCAATTGCCTATGAATGTTGAATGAACTTATCCTCTGCCCCCTTGACACATACTTCTCCTCGAAAGCCAGCCTTTCCTTGTTGCAGTCGGGAATTACATAGTTGCCCAGAATAAAAGAAAAAGCAGTAATCAGCAAACCACCCACAAAATATGGACGCAAAAGCCTGAACCTGCTTATTCCGCTGGCAAACATAGCAATGAACTCCGACTTGCCCGCCATCTTGGAAGTGAAGAATATCACAGATATGAACACAAACAACGCACAGAAAAGGTTTGCGAAGTTTGGAATGAAATTGAGGTAGTACTTTAAGATGATGTCGGGGACTGTCGCACCACGGGAGATGAAATTATCAATTTTTTCGGAGATGTCGAACACTACGGCCACGCATACAATGAGAAAGAGGGCAAGGAAAAACGTGCCCATAAATTTCCGCAGAATATACCAGTCGAGTTTTTTCAACTATAATCTCCTTCCCAATTTTTCAATCATCATATTTTTCCATTCCGAGAACGTTCCGTCGGCAATGTGCTGACGAGCCAAGTCTACCAAATGCAGATAGAATCCGAGGTTGTGTATGCTTGCAATCTGTGCAGCCAGCATTTCGCCGGCAATAACCAGATGTCTCAAGTATGCCTTCGAGTAGAACGAATCGACAATTGTAGTTCCGTTTTCGTCAAGTGGCGAGAAGTCGTCCTTCCACTTTTCGTTGCGCATATTCATAGTGCCTTCCATTGTGAAAAGCATACCGTTGCGGGCATTGCGGGTTGGCATTACGCAGTCGAACATATCAATTCCGCGTGCAATACCTTCAAGAATATTTGCTGGAGTACCAACACCCATAAGGTAGCGCGGCTTGTCCTGTGGCAAATGCTCGTTTACGATTTCAATCATATCGTACATCTGCTGGGTAGGTTCGCCCACCGAAAGACCGCCGATTGCATTGCCTTCGGCACCGATGTCGGCAACATATTTAGCCGATTCTATGCGCAAATCCTCGTAGGTAGAACCCTGCACTATCGGGAAAAATGCCTGACGGTAACCATACAAGCCTTCGGTCTCGTTGAAGTGTTTCCATCCGCGCGAAAGCCACGAATTTGTAAGTTTCAGCGACTTGGCGGCGTACTTGTAGTCGCAGGGATAAGGCGTGCATTCGTCGAAAGCCATCATTATGTCGGCACCGATGTTGCGCTGAATGTCAACCACACGTTCGGGTGTAAAAATGTGCTTCGACCCGTCGATATGGCTACGGAAAATAGCACCGTCGGCGGTAAGTTTGCGGCAGTCGGCCATCGAGAAAACCTGAAATCCACCGCTGTCGGTAAGAATAGGTCTGTCCCAGCCGTTGAACTTATGCAGACCGCCAGCCTTGTTTATGATTTCAATTCCGGGGCGAAGGTAGAGATGGTATGTGTTACCAAGTATTATCTGCGCATTGATTTCGTTCTTAATCTCGTATGTGTGAACACCTTTCACTGTCCCGCAAGTGCCTACGGGCATAAAAATAGGAGTCTGTATTTCACCGTGATCGGTAGTGATAACACCACGACGGGCATTGGTCTTGTCGTCCTTATGTAAGATTGTAAAATTCATAGCGCAAAATTAAGAAATTTAACAATTCAAAAATAGTAGAATCGTGTCATGGCGCGATTCTACTATTTTCCAAGAATTTCGATCGCCTTGTCCATATACGGGTCGTCTTCGAGGAGGATTGTGTTTGCAACATTATAGTCGAGCACATAGCCAGCAATCTGGAAGCGGAGAATCTTGTTGAGGTATTTGCGGGAGAGGATTAGGTCTGCCTGCGAGTACTGAATGCTGTCGTAACTCAGCCTTGCAAGGAACTTGTTGAACATTCCGTCATTTTCAAGGAAAGAGTCAAGTTTTTTCTTCGAGTCCACCTGCTCCATTTTCTTCCTGTTGACATCGCAGTATTCTACGCAGAAATCGCTGATGACATTTTTACGACTTATAGCAAGAAGCATATTCGAAACATAACTTGTATCGTGCTCAACAGTTATGTCGGGCATTAGTCCGTCGCCTTCGTAGACCTTGCGCTTCTGGTTGAGCGTATAGAAAACCTTCGAACTATCAACCGTCTGCTTGTTTTTGCCGTAGTTTGCATAATATTGCTCCAGGTAAGAAATGTAACCGTCCTTGTAACTGCGCTGTATGCACCTTCCCGATGGCAGGTAGTAGCGCGAAACCGTCAGTCGTAGAGAAGAACCGTCAGTAAGGTTGAACATTCTCTGCACCAAGCCTTTGCCAAATGTTACATTGCCGATTACAGTACCCTTATCGTAGTCCTGGATTACGCCGGCGGTAATTTCCGATGCCGATGCCGAATTTTCGTTAACAAGTACTGCCAAGGGGTAGTTGGCAAATTTGCCGTTGCGTCCCGATGAATACACTTCTTCGCGCTTTGAGTTTGCACCTTCGGTATATACAAGCAACTGCCTTTCGGTAAAGAAGTTGTCGAGAATTGCCTGTGCTGCGTGCATAAATCCGCCGCTATTGTCACGAAGGTCGATGACAAGAGAATTTACCTTCATTATTTTCAGCATATTAAGTGCATCTTCAAACTGTTCGGCGGTGTTGTTGTTGAACGCTGTTACCTTTATGTAGCCTATGTCGTCCACCTTTGAATAATACACACTTTCCACATCGACAGGGGCACGTCGAATGTCGAAATCCATTGCAACGCCATCGCGCAAAATGCCAATTTTCACCTTTTTGCCTTCTTCACCGAGAATGCGTCCGCGTACGCTGTCGTTGCTTATGCCAATGCCCGAAATGGGTTTGCCATCAACATTTATAATCCTATCTCCAGCCTGCAGCCCGACCTTTTCGGAAGCGCCACCAGGGATTATGTTGGTAATCATTACAGTATCGTGTAGAACGTAGAAGCGGATTCCTATTCCGACAAAATTTCCAGTGAGTTCCGTTTCAACTTCCTCGGTTTCCTTTGCCGTCATATACGACGAGTGCGGGTCAAGGTTGTGGAGGAAGTCGGAAATCATCACATCCTCGATGCTGTCGGGACTAAGGTCATCGACATAATACATATCAATGAGTTTCATTACGTCGTCAATCTTGCTTCCCGAATTGACAAAGACACTTGAATCGGTTGCCGAAAGACGTGCGATAAACATTCCCACAACAACCGACAATGCAATCAGCATCGGAACAAGTATAGCAACCTTTGTGTTCTTATATTTCATCGTCCTTGAAGTTTTCAACGATAATTTTATCCGTACGTTTCAGCAGTTCTATTCCTTCGGACTTGCGATATTCCTCGGCATATACCACGCGCTTTATTCCCGACTGTATTATCAGTTTTGCACATTCGATGCAGGGAGCAGTAGTGATATATAGTGTAGCACCTTCGCTGCTATTGCCCGACTTTGCCACTTTGGTTATTGCATTGGCTTCTGCGTGAAGTACATAAGGTTTCGTGACATCGTTTTCATCCTCGCACTGGTTCTCGAATCCTGCAGGAGTGCCGTTGAATCCGTCGGAGATTATCATCCTGTCCTTTACAAGCAAAGCACCAACCTGACGACGTTTGCAATACGAATTTTTTGCCCATATTGCAGCCATTTCGAGGTAGTGCTTGTCGAACAAACGCTGTCTGTCTTCTTTCTGATTGTCCATATTGTGTTAAAAATTAATTCGTTAAAAAGGAGGATTTTCGTTGTTGTCATTTGAGAATCCTGGAAGTGTAGCGGTCTCAAAACTATTGTCGCCAATGAAACCTCCTCCATTGTCGGCGAAGGCATTGTCGGAAGCAAAGTCGCGGCTGTTCATCTTTGAGCCAACGGTCATAGTTTCAGACGATGGAATAAGTTCGCTTATACCTTCGTCGTAATCCTGGAATTTTGCCAAATCCTTGACGAATTTCAATCTTACATCGTCTACTGCTCCGTTACGGTGCTTGGCAACAATTATCGTTGCAAGACCTTTTGTTGAAATGCCATTTTCGTCCTCCTTTATGCCATAGTATTCTGGACGGTGGATGAAAGCAACAATATCGGCGTCCTGCTCGATTGCACCAGATTCGCGGAGGTCGGACAACTGTGGGCGCCTGTCGTTTCCTCGGGTTTCAACGCCACGGTTTAACTGCGAAAGTGCGATAATCGGCACATTCAGTTCCTTTGCGATAGCCTTTAGCGACCTTGAGATTGTACTAACTTCCTGTTCGCGGCTTCCCTTGTTGTCGACTCCCGATGTCATAAGTTGCAAGTAGTCAATTATGATGATACCAAGGCCTTCCTTTGTTCTCGCTTGGCGACGGCACTTTGCACGAAGTTCGAAAACCGACATTGCAGGAGTGTCGTCAATATAAAGCGGAGCCGCTCCAAGCCTATGAGTCCTTGACTCAAAGCACTGCCATTCCTGTTCTGTAAGGTCTCCGTTACGGATTTTCTCGCCAGAGACCTCTATTTCGGCGGCTATAAGTCGGTTTACAAGTTGCTGCGATGACATTTCAAGAGAGAAGAAAACTACCGGCTTCTGGTATTCAACAGCCATATTCCTTGCCATCGACAGCACAAATGCCGTCTTACCCATTGAAGGACGAGCCGCTATTATTATAAGGTCTGACGGCTGCCATCCCGAAGTGAGCCTGTCGAGGTCGGTGAAACCAGACGGCACTCCACGGTACGAACCTTTGGCCTCGGCGGCCTTCTCGATGCTTTTCTTTGCAGCCTCCATCACGTCGCCAATCCTCACAAGTTCCTTGTTTACAGTTCCCTCAGCAATCTTGAATATTTCACCTTCGGCAAATGATATGAGAGAATCAACGTCCTTGGTATCGTCGTACGACATCGTTTGAATCTCGGTAGTGGCACGTATTAGTTCGCGCTGAATGTATTTCTGCTGTACGATTCTGGCGTGGTATTCGAGGTGAGCCGCAGTTCCGATGAGTTCGGTCAGTTCCACAAGGTAGGGAATACCGCCCACCTCCTCGAGTTGCCCCTTTGCCCTGAGTTCCTCCGAAACAGTTATGGTGTCGATAGGCTTTTCGGCTTGCATAAGGTTTCGCATCGCCTCGTAAATGGTCTGATGCGCCTGTATGTAGAAACTTTGTGGCTGTATGATGTTTGTAATGTCGTAGATTGCGCTCGACTGTATGAGAATAGCCCCGAGAACAGCCTTTTCCAATTCGGTTGACTGTGGCGGAATCTTGCCTAAAAGTGTATTAAGTTCATCGAGAACATCATTCGTTGACCGTTTCTTGCTTTTTCTTGCCGTTTCCTTTTCTTGTGCCATAACATTTTATTTTTGGGAGTGCAAAATTACTATTTTTCGTACAAGCAAGTCCGCCAATTTATCAACGGGAAACGATTTTCGGTCTATATTATTAACAAATAGTAAGACAACAGATTGTACTATTTATTGTTATAATGTTGAAAAAGGCAGTTTTCGTAATTTAGCACATTTATGATTGTTTTTGTTTATTATTTTCTAATGTTGTCCGCTAAAAAATTAGGCAATACATTTTATCACAACATTATCAACCATTTAGACGATGACAATAATAAAGGGGCTCGTCATTTACTTGCTTCGCTGCGTGAGCTAAAGGTACGGAAGCTAGTCGTAACACGCGATACGGAACGGGGAGCGTTGTGAAGACTGCTATCCGTAATCTCCTATAA